>JGI25321J50212_10001283_pt1 | contig 22168 bp, 20 predicted proteins | sample AutmiccommuBRH23_FD_50212 | JGI IMG/M metagenome (IMG submission 50212)
GAAAAACATCATATGACGGTTCTTTTTGATTTGGTTATCAAAATAATGTTAGGAACTTTTGTTTATGGAAGTTTCTTAGAGACATTTCGGCAGTTAGGGGCAGGTTGCCGTACCGAAATCCCGATAGTAATCGGGATCTGCGCAGGATTATCTATCGAAAAACGCTATAAGATAACTCGCAGTGCGTTCATTGTTTTCTACAAAAATCTTGAATAATATCGGCAATATCCTCTTTTATAAATTCCCAATATTTTCCCTTTATGCAAATAGGGTCAAAATCATCATCGGCCTGTGAAAAATCTACAAAGTTTTTAAGTATTAATGCGCTATCGTGGCTGTAAGGGTATCGTTGCTCGTGCAATTTTAGCATATAATCCATACTATATGAATCAAAAAGTTCATGTAAATCCCAAAAGTCTTTTTTACGGCCACCCCTTTGTATGACATCTAGCTTTATGGCAATAATTTCTTCTATTGTGGCCATTCTAATATGGTCTTCAATATGGGCAGGTTGCATAAATTTATCCGTATAAAAAACATCAAGTTTTATCGTGTTCTCCATATCATTACCCACAAAATAAGACTTTCCTATCCTAGGGTCCAGGTCTGAAAGATGATCTGCATAAGGAAAATGAGTTTCAATATANGTATCTATTATTTTAAAATCAATATCACCGTAAGCAACATCGGTAAAGAGGCCTATATCAATAGATGTTCTATGCCCCAAACGCAAACTCAAAGCTGTCCCGCCAACCAATCTGAAATTATTGAATTCGGTAGCAGCCATAAGTTGAAGTAAACTATTAAGGAGCAAATCGTTCACTGTATTGTAATATAACATAGAGATGGTTCTTGATTATTTATTGGAATGGGAATAAGGTTTTCCGATAATTGTGCTAACTGCTGACTTTACTTTTTGGAGACCATAAAAACGAGTGATTTCGCTTTTCTCTTTTTCATTTCCACGCTCAAAAACTCTCCTTATAACAGCCTTATATTGTTTTTGCCAATCTATATTATTAATATCAGTGTCCCAAAACAAGGATTTTCTTAAGACAGAAAGGTTTGGGGTTCTTGAACTTTGGGTCTTCTTTGCTTCACGAATGTCATAAAATGTTTGTAAAACAGCCAATGTGCCTTCTTCCATTCCCAATTTTTCCTCAATCTTTAAAGCTAAAGCTGTATTAAGGCTTCTTTTGCCCTTGGTAATGGCATTAAGGGTTTGTGGATGTTCTTCTATAGCTATGGCAAAAGGACGCTGACTAAGCGACCGTTTCTTAAACTCGCGCTCAAGAACAATGCCCGGATGAATGCCTTTGTATTTAGTTATATAATTGTTCATGATGCAAATATAAACAAATTTGTTTACATTTAGATCACAAAATCCCTGCCAATTTTAATTTACCTGTGAATTTAACACCTTGTTTTTGCAGGAAATCCTGAAATCAGGATGACTCGGTGTTAAGGGGCATTTTGGTAGTTGAGCGCATGTTGTTTTTTGCATTGGGTTAGTTCATAGCAGGTTGTTAAACAAAATTTAGTTAGTTCAGAACAGGTTATTAAAGAACATTCCGTTAGTTCAGAACAGGTTGCCGCAGTCGAAACGTCTTTTCTATCCGTTTCTCCATCGCAATGACGGCGGTTTTAAGGAACTTTGAAGTCGGATGACGGGGGTTTTAAGTGGCATTGTGTTCGTTCAAAATAGGTTACTTATGAACATTTCGTTATATTAAAATTTGAAATTATTTAGTTTTTTCTTTTTTGCATCGCCCAAAAAAGAAACAAACCCGCCTGCGGCCGGCAGGAAAGTCTAGTCTGATGATCTTTTTCTGTAAAATGAATTGAATTTTTTTATACCTCTGGTGCTCGTTTACAACGAGTACCTACTTAAATTAGTCCATAATAATGTAGCGTTTGCAACGCGGATAACTTCATCAAAATAATGGATACAATGTAAGTAGTTACTATGATATTATTTTTTTATTTTCAAATGATAATTTATGTTTTTTTCTTTTTTGCATCGCCCAAAAAAGAAACAAACCCGCCTGCGGCCGGCAGGAAAGTCTAGTCTGATGATCTTTTTCTGTAAAATTAGCCCATTTTTGCCAATGCGCCGGCTGGCTCGATCGCTAAAAACAGCTACCAGCTGTTTTTTTAACGTTCCGCCCCACCCAGACCGCCTCACCTAACGCACTGCCAGCCGCTAGGCTCTTTGGGTTGCTCCGTCGGCCAGCGCTAAAAATTTCAATATTTTACGACGAAACCTGCCTGCCGGCAGGCAGGAAAATCATATGACGGGTCTTTTTTGATTTGGTTTCAAATCATAATTTAAGCTTATTATTTTAACTTTTGAAATTCAATTTTTATTTATGTCTGTTGCTCCATCGCATTGACGAATTCAATGAGACGGCAAAAAAGCTTGAATGACTTTATCTCGGTGCATTCCAAAACAAGCTCAACCAACCCATTTTTCTTCCCAAGGCTTCGGTGAAGGCTTCTTTTCGTTTGCTGGTGGTGAAGGTATTCGTAAATCGGATGGTCATTAACAATAGCGTAATTGCATGCCATTTTAGTTTGGCATTTAAAGACGGGTTTGGATTTTTAACCCGCCACACGTAATAGCCGTTGCGTACCACCATTTTGCCGTATTGGTATTGGTTGGGGCGTCCGGAAGGATTGTGGTAGTGGTTTAGTTTTGCGGCGGTATTGAGGTATAGTTTTCCGGTTTTTGCCACACGCAATGAAAAATCAGCATCTTCATACAAGCCGTAGCCTTCAAAATAGGTGGAGAATTGAAGGGTGTCAAAAACGGACTTTTTAAACGCGGAAACCCCGCCCATCACCTGCTCCACTTCGTATATCTTGCCTGATGGCGGCAAGAAACCTACACTTCTCCCATGGGAAAATAAGGGTGAGAACCCGGGCGGACAATCGCTGTCGAGCCCTAATTTTTTACGCAACACAAAACGGCTTCCATCTTTGCGTTTGTAACCGTCATAACTGAATTCGTCTATTTTTATGACTTCATTTTCTGCAACTTTTTGCCAAGGTGTTTCATTGCTGATATAGCCCCCAACCCCCAAAGCTTCGGGATGGATTTCAAATGTTTTGAGCAATTGTTCAAAATAATCGGGTTCCAGCACGGTGTCGTCATCCAAAAAACAAACGATGTCCATTTCCTTTCCCACCCTGGCAATTCCGAAGTTGCGTTGTCTGGTTAATCCTTTGTCTTCTTCAGAAACCGAAAAATAGTTGAGGTGTTGAAACCTGTTTTGCTCCAGCATCACTTTTGTTTCCTGATTTGAGGAGCCATCCACAATGAGAATTTCAGCAGGATATAAAGTTTGTTCCTTTACCGACTGCAATAATTTCAGCAGGGGTTTTGGACGCATATAAGTGCATATGATGAGGGAGAATTTCATGTAGCTTTTTAAATAATAAAAAATTGAAGTGTTTTATAAATGCAATATCCTTAAAATGATTAAATATTTACAGGATCAATACCAGATTGTTTAAGTATCGCTAAAAAAGTCCCTTTTTTCATGTCTTTTCCGCCATGAACAGGAACTATGACAGTCTTGTTTGTTGTGGAATTATAATACAGTTGGTGTGATCCTTTTGCCCGTTTAAATAAAAACCCATTTTGTTCCAAAATTTTTATGAGGTGTTTTGGTGACAAGTTCATTATTAAACAATTATTGAATATTCTAAAACATTGTTGTCATCGGGAATAACTTCACCTCTTTCTTTCAATTCCTCCAAATAGAGCTCAATGGCTTCTTTCGCCATAGAAATTGCTTCGTCCACATTTTCGCCATAGGTAATACAACCCGGCAATGACGGAACAGAAACGGTAAAGCCTCCTTGCGCTTCTTTATGTAAACGTAATTTATAGGTGTGCATAGTTATCTATTTTTAATACCTTCAACAATTTATTAAATCTATAAGACTCGTTGCTAATGTACAAAATAATACACAATTTAAATTTTTAACTCTATTTTTTAGTTGGGTGACTTTGAAACTCGAGTGAAACATACTAATGAAACGTCTTTGCGAATGGAACGCAGTGAAATGTGGCAATCTGTTGCTTATTATTGTTAGAGAGCCAGTGAGTAATTTATTTATGGAGATTGAGGCAGTTCTTGACAGATTGCTTCGGCGATTGCTTCGGTATCCCTCCGCTATCTTTCTCGCAAAGACGTGTTTGGGAGACTTCGAAAAGCAATATATTTGGAACTCCTTCCATTTACTCTTTTTACTTTTTTCATTGATAAAAAAGTAACAAAAAATCTAGTCTACTGATCTTTTTCTGTAAAATCCATTGAATTTTTTTATCAACATCACCCAGACCGCTTTTGCCAGCGCTTAGCCAGCCGCGAAGCTCTTTGGGTTGCTCCGTCAGCCAACGCTAAAAATTTCAATATTTTACAACGAAAAAAATCATATGACGGCCTTCTTTGATTTGTTTACAACATATATTTAGAACATATTTTATTACTACAATCATTTTTTTTATATATACTACTAAATGTCAACAAATTGCATATTTAACTCAATTGCTTTTTTTATTTAGAAATCCAATTATACAAAGTTAACGTTATTTATATTGCTTTTTTTAGAATAAAAATTATCTCTCGAAAAGACATGTTCGGGAGACTTCTAAGAGCAATCTAGTCTTAATATCTTTTTCTGTAAAATTAATTCTTCCCGCGCGCCATCTGGCCCTATCGTTAAAAATGTTCACTGAACATTTTAGCTCACGACTTTTATTATTTTTAAATAGGTGTTCGTGAATCTTCGATTTTTTAACGCTCTGTCCTGTTTTTTAATTCATTGGCCCAGAAAACACTGCTGTTCCATTGCTTTTGAAAATTACGATAATATTTAATGGGATTTTTAATTTTCTGAAGCTTGTAATATTTAAAAAACAAAATGGTTTTATAGCCCAAGATCTGTTCTTGGGTATTGTGCAAAATTTGATATAACATCACCGTTGGCGATGGTTTTGGCTGAATGGGATCACTGTGCCAAGCCAAGATTGGTTTTGTCCTAAAACCACCCATAGGCGCTTTTAAATGCAATATTTGAGGCTCGGGCAAGAACAATACATCAATTCCCTGATTTCGCAGTTGCCTGCCAAAATCACCGTCTTCCCCAAAGCCAAATTCATAGCCCATATTAAATTTACAATGCTTTAAACTGTCGGCAAACACCATACTGCACCCTGAACCAAAACTTCCCCATTGAAAAATAGTTGAGTAAGTCTGTTTTTCGCCTTGTTGCAGGCAACTCAGCGAAACCACTTTTACGCCAAATTTATTGATGCTTTCCAATGATTTTTCAAGAAAATCATTTTGGATTCTGATATCATCATCCGCTAAAAATACCCATTCATTTTCAACTTGCTCAAAAGCTACATTCCTTGCATTGCAGGCACCTGACTGATGGGTAAAGGTATGTTTTATAACAAACGGCCAACGTTCATTCAATACATAATCCAGTTCTGAAATACTGTCCTTCAATGGATTTTGTTCCACAATAATGATTGTTGCCGGCAAATGCGTCTGGTTGCGTAAATCGCATAGCACATCATACAAAAAGGCTTTTCTGCCAATGGTGGGGATGATGACATCGATGGTGGCTATATCAACTACTTTCCTTGAAGATTGCACTTTTATGGCCTCCAAGTTTACTATGTTGTTATTTCTGTTCCTGTAAAACAAAGAATACAGCAAAGGTATTATTGGCAGTTTTCTTTCATAGATCATTAAATTCAGTCCCAATAAAAACACCCAACGGGTTTTATAATGTTGTTTCACAAAACGAAACAACGTAAACAAACTTTCTTTTGAATTAACAATTCCCTCCTTTTGTTTTAACATTCGCGGTTCTGAATAACACAGCAATCCTTTTGGCATCCCCAACTTAGCCAGAGAACATAAAAAATAATCGAAATCTTTATCGTGAATCACCTCATTTTTTATTGCCAACAAGGTTGATCCGTAAATTCCGCCCACCATACCGCTCATTTGCCAGGTTGGATAGGTGCTCATTTTATTAATTTTTATAAATGGAGATTCATCTACGTATCCAATGCGTTTGTCTATAAAATGGGTTTCGGCCGGATTGTATGTGACCAATAATTTTTTATGATGAAATAATTCGGCAATTTCCCCAATATTCAACTGCGCTTTTAAATCAATATGACACCATACCAAAATTTCCTCAGGATGTTCTTTGGCCAAAGCAAACAAAAATTCAACTATCGACAAGGTTTTGGCATTGTGAATAGTCACCAATTTGTCCTTGCTGCTATCGACTACTTTGTTTTTATGATGGTAAACTATAATCAATTTTTTCTTATTAAGGATTCATAAAATGCCAAACTCTGCTTCGCCACCACTTCCATACTGAATTTTTGTTCCACCTTTTTCCTTGCTGCCATGCCAACTAGTTTTTGCAATTCGGGATCTTTCAATAGGGCCACAATTTTATTGGCATAGGTTTCATGGGCTGCAGGGTTTACCAAAAATCCGTCCACGCCGTCCTCAATGATTTCGGTTGCCCAGCCAATATTGGAGGCCAAAACGGGTTTTTGCAGGGCCATCGCTTCCAGCCAGGAAACGGGCAAGGCCTCTGCAAATGTAGGGAATACACACAGGGTTACCTGTTCTATATGTTTTATTATTTCCCCATAAGGCACGCCACCCAAGTAAGTGACATTTGCCAAGGCGGTTGGACTGAACAATTCCTGCATCATGGCCCAGGTGGAGGCGTTTCCGGAAACAATGTCACTGGCATCACGTCCCACCAACATGAGTCGGGAAGTTGGCTGTTGTTCTATTACTTTATTGAAGATGAAGGGGAGTTCTAACAAACCCTTTTTTCTAATCAAGGTGCCGAAATAGAGTATACTATTGGCATTAAGGTTCTCTTCAAAAGGTTGCTTCGTGCCTCGCAATGACGGGTTCACTTCATGAGGTTGCCACGTCGCTTCTCCAACGCGACGGCTGGCCCTATCGCTAAAAATGTTCACTGAACATTTTTTTAACGCTCTGTCCTGCAATGACGCGTTATTAATTGAGCTTCTGTTAAACAAACTCAAATCAACGGCATTTGGGATGATGGTGAAATTTTTGTTTAGACCGAAGAGCTGGTTGGTAAGGTCGGCGGTAAACTGGCTGACGGATAGGAGTCCGTTGGCGTTTTGCAAGGCCCTTTTTTCATGAAATTTGTTGATCCATTTTACCGGCCGCTGGTCCAAATGGCAAAAATAGGTGTCGGAGCCGTTTAATCTGATGACTATCGGACATTTTTTTGGTTTGATAAAAGAAGTAATGCCCGTCCAGTCGGGTACTTCCACCAAATCGATTTCCTGATTGGCATATAATTTATTAATGATGCACTCCAGTTTTTTACGGGTCAGCCACCAGGACAATCCTTTCAACTTCACATTTTTTATTTGCTGCACCACGATGCCGTTGTCCTCAAAAACCGCATCTGCTGTCTGGCCGTACACCAAAATCCTGACTGCACAACCCTGCGCCAACAAACCAACCGCCAAGTTTTTGATGCTGGTGCCAATACCGCCTGAGTTACCGGTTTTTGGATGGGGGTATTCGGGGGTTAAGAAGGCCAGCCTCACCCCGACCCTCTCCAAAGGAGAGGGGGTTAAACTTGAGTTTATTGAGTTTATTATTGGCATTAATTTAAATTTAATATTTGCAGATATTCATTGACCATTTTATCAATGGTAAATTGGTCCTCAATTAATTTACGAGTGTTGCCTTTTATTGTTTTATTCCCTAAATAAACTTCCTGTAACAACATAGATAATTGTTGAATATTCTTTGCTTCAAAAATAAATCCGTTCTCCATATTTTTAATAGCTTCTTCATTGCCCCCAACATTGGTGGTGATGACGGGCACAATGGCTGCCAAGCTTTCCAGAATAGACAAACTGAAACATTCCATATGGGTAGGCTGCAGCATATAATCATAGTTGGCATATATGGATTTGAGTTGTGAAGTGCTGCCTTTAAAATTGAAACAGTTTTCAAGTTTCAAATCTTTTACCAAAGATAATAATTGCATTTTATAGGGACCATCCCCAAAAACATCGATTTTCAGTTCTTCTTTGATGGATTCCGGCAATAAAGCCACCGCTTGGATTAAATCCTGGATGCCTTTTGAATATCTTAAATGGGAAGCTGTCAAAAATGTTGGTTTTTCTTTGGATCTTGCAGTTCTTGTTGCTATTTCCTCGATATCAATTCCGTTATAAATCACTTGGGTTTTGGGCTGGAAGTGTTTGCCGAAATCTTTGAGCAATTCTTTGACCGTATACTCCGAAACGCCTACAAACAAATCAATATAGCGGCTAAATAACAAGCCTTTGATTCTTTTTTTTATTTTCTTGATAACAGGGTAACCTTCCAAAGGACGCGGATTGTGGTCAACCGCTATCAATTTTGCCTTTGACAATTGCTTTACTTGCTGAAAAAAGGGCGTGCACAATTCCAAAAAGTGGGTGATGATGTGGGTATAATTGGTTTCCTGTTGTGCCAAACTTTCCAAAAATAAGCTTTCTATGCTTTTGGAGCTGTTGTATTTAATCGACAGTAATTGATAGTCACCATGTGTCGCGCCATTGGGGAAAAACCAATCCACTTGGATGTTGGCTGACTTGCATTTTTTGTCGAACTCCCAAAAAAAAGCATCCATCCCGCCTATTCTTTCCGGCAGCAATTCATAATTGCAGAGTACCGCTATTTTCTTTTTTTCTATGCCCATTGTTTTAATGTTTCGGCGATTCGTTTGCTGGTGCCTAATAAATCTTTGCTAATTTGTAAATCAATCATGGCTTTTCGCTGTACCGTTCTTTCGTCAGGATTTGCCAGTGCTTCATTCATTTGGGCAATTAATTCAGCCTCATTTTTCGCGATGGTCACCGCACCGCTTTCCGCCACTTTTTTATAATGACCGAAGTTTAAAAAACGCTGGTCGTTGTACAATCCGTTGTCTTCGTTTCCAAATACCGTATTGATGACCGGTTTGTTGAACAGCATAAAATCCAGACTCATGGTAGAGCACATATTGACATTTAAATCCACATATTCCAGTATCGCGCGCAAATCCTTGATGTCCTCTTCACTAGGAACCCTTTGAGACCAGCTTTCTGCATGATTTTCCCTGGTCAATGTCCATTTTGGGACATTCCATCTGATTTCCGGAAATGCTGTTCTAATGTCTTTAAAACGGGCATCATCCTCGGCTGGCGATGTGCGCACAAACAACTGCACCTGACTATTCATCGCATTACTTCTTATCGCATTGGCGATGGCGGTAATCACCACAGGATCATTCTTGCCAATGGAAACATCAGCGCAACTGTAACAAATGATTTTTTTAGAAGTGTCCAATTTGAATTTCTTTAAAAAATCTTCCTTGGTTGTTTTATATTTTGGCATCACATAAGGCTCAAATTGAGGTGTGCCCACTACCATTACATTGTCGCTTTTCACCCTTGGATAAAAATACAACAATTCAGCTTTCATCAAATCGCTCCACACCAAGAAATGGTCAAAAGTGCCCAACATGCGTCCTTTGGAAGCCAAATTGTCCCAGCTAAAAATAAAAGTGCTTGCCGGTATTTTTAATTTTTTGGCCGCAACCAAAAAAGGCGCTAAAAAAGGCGGACGCTGGTGCGTAAAAAACACGTGGGTTGGCTGATCTTCTTCTAACAATTTTATATATGATTGGGTTACCTTGTGTTTTGAAAAAGTTAAGAATTGCATTTTTTCGGCAAGTGAAATACTCGCATCCGAATGGATAAAACGGGTAAATAAATAAATAGTCTTTACCAAAAGTGACCGAATTGAATTGGTTTTGGGATAACCAGAAACCAAGTTGTCATTCATCCCATAAAAGGACTTAAATTTTTGCAAATGCGCCACTTCCTTCCATTTTCTGAAAAACCAGGTCAGTTTGGATTCTGTGAACACTTCCAATTCTTTTATGGTGATATTTGCTGGTAATCTTGTTTGATAGGCACTTTTTGGCAACCCTGAATAAATGACTACGTCATCAAATTGCAGAGAAACTTCTGCCATGAAATTACTCAGCATAAAATTGCGGAATCCTACCCCATCGGTGATGACTATGCCTAGTTTTTTCATTTATTTTTATAATATATTTTCTTAAAATTTGCTGTTCGAATTCATAATCTTTTCAAATTTCATCATCAGCCTTCTAAAGAATTTCTTTATCTTTTGTTTCAAAAAAAATGTTTTATGTTTTAAAACTATCGGTTTTGTTACTTTACTGTTTTCAAATTGCAACAAATCAAATATTTTATTTATTCTTTCGGTATGCTTTTCATTATTGCCATAGGACCTTGCATACCAAGTATGGTATAACAATTTTTCACTATTTGAATCGCAAACTAAAGTTGTAATTCTATCATCAGGAAAGGGCGCTGAAGCATCTAAAAAAAGAATTTTCTTACCTTTTCTCCTCAACCAAAAATAAAAACAATAATAGGGTTCATAGATGCTTTTAACATCATAGGCCTCATTCAACTTATCTAAATCCTCACTAAATTCATTTTCATTAAGATACTGATTTTTTAAGACCTCATTTTTATTCCAAATAAGTTCAAGTTCTTTAAAGTTAATTATGGAAAAAAAAGTATTTATTAAATACGGACAAAAATTCCTATTAGGAATAACACCACCATCTCTAATCCCACAAACAAAATAATTTTTAGCTTTCATTTCTTCTATTAAAGAAAATACACCATTTGGATTTACAAAAAGAACGTCTTCATCGGCCATGATAAGCCATTCAATATCTGTACCTTTTAGCTTTTTCATCATATAACAGATACTGTCTATTCCAAACATCCCATTTGTACCGTCAATTACATATTTGGTAACATTGTCTGGAAATAGTTGTGAACTTTTTTGATACAGTTCCTGATTAATTACCGTACTAATTATAGCAATTTTATGCTTGTCCATTTGACTGTTTATTATTTTTTAAATAATTTGAGGGCTCATTATAATGCTCTTTATAAAAAATCATAGTTCCTTAAACTGTTTTTGGTGGTTGATTTTCCAAAGATCTTGGTTTAACATGATTAATATCAAATAAAAGCGCTACACTCACCCACTGCCAAATATGAAAACTTGAATCATTTACTCCCTTTAAATAATTTTCCCATTCAAGCATTAATGCCGTTTTATCAAACCATTTCTGGCTGTCATTTACAATTATTTTTTCAAGTTGTAAATTTACAAACTCTTTTAGTTCATCACCAAGCCATTCCCTCTGGGGTGTTTGCAATGCCCTTTTTGGCGCAAAAACCAAATCATCTGCCAAGTATTCTGAAGCAATTTCACGCAACATAAATTTTGTCGCCCCATCTTTAATTTTAAAGGCCAAAGGCAATGAAAAAGCAAATTCCACCAATCGATAATCCAAAAAGGGTTCACGGAGTTCTGTGGAATAGGCCATAGAGCTGCGGTCGTTAAAACGCAAAGCACGAGGAATCTTGGTATAGAACAAATCCCTGTATTGTTTGTTGAGTACCTCCTCCTTAAAAGGCTTTGGGTACATTGGTTTTACTGCTTTTTGGGAGAAAGTCTTTGAAAGCACCTTTGCTTTAAAAGGTGAATCCATTACGCCTTGAATTGTTACCTCATTTTGTTGGGTATAATAGTCGTATCCCGCCCATTGCTCATCCATTCCCTGTCCGTCCAGCAATACCAACACACTGTCTTTGCGTGCTTGCTCAAATATTTTAGCATACGCCAATGTTGGAATGCCTCCGTAAGGTTCATCCTGTTGCCAAGCTATTTTATTGGCATAGGCAGGAACCTCCGCTGCCTTCAATAAAACTTTGGTTAACGGATTGTTGGTTTTTGAAATCATTTGTTCTACCCATGGGAGTTCATCATATGCCACATAGTTCGTATAAAAAGTATAGGCATTGATAAGCCCCCTAACCCCTACTTCGACTTCGCTCAGTACAGGCTCGGAAGGGGGAACACCCTCGATGATATTGAAATTGTCTTTACAATTTTCTTGCAAATTGACAAACGCCAACAAAACCGAACTGTCTAGTCCGCCGCTGATATTAAATCCGACTGGAACATCTGCTCTGAACCGCAAATTGATACTGTCTTTTAGCAATGCTAAATACTGTTCTTTGGCTTCATTGTAAGAGAGATTTTTTTGCTGTTTGGCAACTTCTTTTTCAAAGAAATACCATTTATTAATAGATAACTGATTCTTTTGGTATTCCAAATAGTGCCCACCAGACAGTTGTTGTATGCCTTCCCAAAATGTTTCATCGGGATTGCCATAAGAACCATAGGCAAAATAGGAAGCCCATACTTTTTCATCGGGGGTTTTTGGAATACCGGCGGTGTGTAATGCCTTTATTTCTGAAGCAAAATACAATACATTTTGATTGCAATGGTAGTAAAAGGGTTTTACCCCAAATCGATCGCGTGCGGCAAATAGTTTTTTTTCCTGAGTGTCCCAAATGGCAAAAGCAAACATCCCATTGAGTCTGGACAAACAGTTTTTTCCCCATTTTAGATAAGCCGCCAGCAACACTTCCGTATCTGATGCTGTTTTAAAATCGTATTCGTTATTTAATTCGGCTTTAAGTTCAAGATAATTGTAGATTTCTCCATTGAAAATTAGCACATATCTTTTATTTTCGGAATAAAATGGCTGATTAGCGGCTTCCGACAAATCAATAATTTTTAACCTGTTATGGCCCAATACAATTTCTTTGTCAATATATTTTCCCGTAAAATCAGGTCCTCTGTGCTTTTGCGACAAAAGCATTTGATCCAACCTTTCTTCGAAAGCATTTTCGCCAACAATTCCTGCTATGCCACACATTAAATTTCTAGTTTTTTTGCCAATGCCACTGCTCTTTCCCAATCTTCCTTGGTATCAATATTTACGTGTCTTGTTTTATCTGCTTCAATATAGGCAATTGACTTACCATAGAGTGATTGTTGGTTCAAAAGCACTTCCGTCCTTGTGATGTATATGGAACCATCGCGGTAATAAGCTGTTGGCAGTGCTTGTCTTCTTGAAATAATTTCGGATTCACCTGTGCTGATTTTTAAATTTCCTGCCTCGTTTTCCTCAAATACCCAATGCGGATTAAATTCGTGAGGTACTTTCAACACAGAGATTAAAGAATCCGTATTTGAATGTATAAATTTTTCAATGGCTTGGTCAATAAATTCACTGGTCCTGAATGGATTGGTGACCTGTAACAAACATACCGCATCAAACTCAATGCCTTTTGCAGAAAAATAGTCCAATGCGTGGAGCACGGTTAAAATTGTCGGACTTTCATCATTTGCCAATGATGCAGGCCGTTTAAAAGGAACTTTCAATCCGTATGCTTGCGCTACCTGAATAATTTCATCACTGTCAGTACTTAAAATAATATCGGTCACTAATGTAGCCTTTTGCGCTGCCAATATGGTGTAAGCAATCAACGGTTTACCGCCCAGCATTTTGATATTTTTACCGGGAACTCCTTTTGAACCTCCGCGTGCAGGGATGATGCCTAAAACTCTCATTTATTCATCGAATTTTAATTAAATCCATTCAGGATTTGTACAATATTGAAAACATCTTTTTTACAAACCTTTTTCTGATAGAAAAATATTTATTGTAAAACCAAATATTATGCAAATCTCTCATTGGTTGAATATTTAGATTTTTTTCATTCACTACTTCAAACTTTTTATTGCTATTCTGCGTTTGAATCATCCAATCTTCTAATTTATTCCCCATATGAAATGCATAATTATGATAGGTTGCCAATCGCAGCATTTTTGCTTTATCAATGGGGAAATCGACATAATCATTTTCAGATGTACCGCCTACAAGTGTCAAAGATGGGTTCGTTGGCGTTGTTTTAAAAAGAATATCTCTATCAATTGTTAAAACCTGATGACCACTTCCTATATTTGCCTTGCATTTATTTTTTTCGACTACATTCCATTTTTCATCTTTTTTTATCTCCAAATCCCAGTTGATGCTTTCCAAGTAACGATTATAAGATTCAAAATTTTCTACTATTGGTTCTGAAAAATAATTTATTTTACGTAATAAAATTTGCTTCAAGACTGATGAAGTACCAAACAATAAGCCTCTTCTTACAGGAATTGGTGAAACTGAACCTACCTTAGGAAAATTAGTAAAAATCTCTTCCACTTTTTCTTGCCAGCCTTTAACAAAAAGAATATCTGCGTCCGTAAGTGTAATATATTTTTCTCTTGCTCCTCTGGCGGCACCTATCAAGGCATCTATTTTTCCAATGTTTGCATTGTGAGATATTAAGGTATCTATTTTTTTCTCTTCCAAATATATATTCAACAATTCTGTCACCTTTTTATGGGAACCATTATTAACAACAGTTATAGCTCCTTTTGAATTTATAGTTAAAACCAAAGAATCTAGACACATTTTAAAAACATCGAAAGAATCTTTATAAAATCCTTCTTCGTTAGGTATATATACCACTACCACGATTCTGTGGTCTGTAGTCATTGCTATTATTCTTTCTTGTTTTTGAGGATTGGATCCTAATCTCATTAGTTATTTAGTTTTTTTGTACCGTCAATTAAATAAAAACGACTCATCTTATTTTTCGCTTATTAATGATTTCGCACAATCAATTTATACATCGATTTATTTTATATCCGCATATTAATACATGATTGTTTTATGAAATTGCAAAGGTAATTGCAACAATAATTCCGCTATCTGTGTACCTGCTTTTCCGTTTCCGTAAATAGCAGATGACCTTGTTTTTCCGTTTTGTATCGCTGCCAAAATTGCATTTTCAATTTCTGACTGATTGTAAGTCACATCCACACTATTCCCTCCCCGCTCTCTGCGGTTTTGACGGGAACCTATATTGATAACCGGCACTCCCAAATAGGCGCATTCGCGAATGCCCACGCTTGAATTACCAATCAGGCAATCGCTGTGCTGCAACAATTGCAAAAAATCCTGGCCCTCCATATTCTTGAAAAAATGCACATTGGGCAACTGATGCAATTCCCTGAATGCACGAATTCCTGTGGATGTGCCATCAGCGCCGGCATCCACGTTGGGCCAGAACCAAAGTGTTGGTTTTTGCAGTTTGTAAACCGCTTCCAAAGTGGCTTCAATATGTTTGCGTGAATCTTTATATTCAGTCGTTACCGGATGTTGCATCACCACCAGGTACCCATTGCTTAAATCGGGTTTTGCCCCTACACCGCCATATTTTTCATACGGATTGAACGGAAGTATTTTGCTGATGATTGCTTCCTTGGCCAAATCAATGGACGGGCAGCCGGTATTGAAAACCATGTTGGGATCTTCTCCCAATTTTACCACCCTTTCTTTGGCATTTTCCGAAGCCACAAAATGATAGTCTGCCAATTTCGTAATGGCATGACGTACTTTTTCATCAATATTCCCGGTAACTTCTCCCCCCTGAATATGTGCCAAAGGAATGTTCATATAAGTCGCCGCAATGGCAGTGGCCATCGTTTCAAATCGATCGGCTACAGTCACCACAATATCTGGTTTCAGGTTGTCGAACACCGTGGAAAGTTCCAAAATACCAATCCCTGTTGTTTTTGCCGCAGCCGTTAAATTTTCTCCTTCCAATACATTAAACACTTTCGCCGAAATGGTAAATCCGTCTTTTTCTATATAATTCACCGCTGAGCCATAGCGATCCAACAAGGCTGATGCAGAAACAATCAGTTGTAATTCCAGTTCCTGGTGGTTTTGGATGGCGGTCAATACCGTTTTTACACGACTGTAAGATGGTCGTGCTGTGATGACAACGGCTATTTTTCTTTTTGGCATGTGGTACTATTTGTTATAGGGTTTAAAAGTAGGGAAAAAAGTGGAAAAGTGATGCGCTTCTTGCTACATTTTGGGTATTATCATTTCAGTTTGTTACATGTTAGGCTCTCGCTTCTCGACTGCGCTCGAAGTGACGGCGCTCGAAGTGACGTTGCTCGAAGTGACGGCGCTCGAAGTGACGGCGCTCGAAGTGACGGTGCTTGAAGTGACGACTCTAGCTTCTCGCTTCTCGGCTGCGCTCGAAGTGACGTACTGCTTTACTCTCTTTACAAAAACCCGTCATGTCGAGCGCAGTCGAGACACGAGACACACATTGTCAATCAAGCTCCTCCTTTTTATTTGGGTCGTATTTATAATGACTTGAATTTCTGCATTCCGATAACCATTGCAACTTATCATAATCCCCATTAATCAAAGCTGCTTTTTTTGAACTTGACCAATTTTTTATTTGTGTCTCTGTTTCAAAAGCCAAGTTAATATCTGTAAACTCGCAATAAAAAGCCAGCTCAAGCGGTCTACGATTTGCTGTATAACAATTAGGATAAAATCCTGAATTGTGTTTATACATTCTGCTTTCCAAGTTACTGGTAACACCTGTGTAATATGTGTCGTCTGAACATTTTAGGATATATACGTAGGATAGTTTCATCTGCTCTTTTTAATTATTATTATCGCTTCTCGCTTCTCGACTGCGCTCGAAGTGACGGCGCTCGAAGTGACGTACCAATTAACATTCATTACTCAATTTCGTCATGTCGAGCCCTTCGACTGTTGCTCAGGACAAGCTAAAGTCGAGACACGTCATATTTAGCCTCTAGCTTCTCGACTGCGCTCGAAGTGACGTACCGATTAACATTCATTACTCAATTTCGTCATGTCGAGCGCAGTCGAGACACTCCTCATTCAAAAAATCCCATTGTTTCATATCTTTAACCAGCACTTTCCCAATGACTTCCTGAAACCTTGAAGCATCTATCCCGTAGCCTTTTGGTTTTTTGGTTTCAAGGTCCTCAAAAGTAAGGATATGGCCTTTGGGTAAATTTTTGTTTAGCGCCAGGGATTTTTCAAAAATGTTTTTTAGTGGTTGAAATGCTGCGTTGTTATTTTTATGCACCGGGTGTTGCAAGGCAATCTCAATATTGCGCACCGCTTTTACCAATTTTGTTGTTTCAGCTATGGTTAAGGATGATTTTGCATCCGGGCCTGTTGATTTTTTGTCCAGGATTACATGAAATTCTAAAATCTCCGCACCAAGCGCTGTTGCGGCTATGCAGGTTTCTATTTTTGCGGAATGGTCTGAATAGCCTACTTTAACTTTGTACCTGTTTTTTAATTCCTGAATCACATTGAGTCCGTAATTTTCGAGATTTGTGGGGTAGGCTGTCGTGCATTGCAAAATGGAAAAGTCCACTTTTCTGGCTTTTAAAAAGGCGACTGTTGCATCCAATTCTTCAAAAGAACTCATCCCGGAAGAAATAATGACGGGTTTCCCTGTTTGCGCGATTTTTTCTAACAGCACCAAGTTATTCACTTCCCCGGAGCCCACTTTATAACGGGTAACACCTACTTCCTCTAGCAAATCTACTGCGGCATTGCTAAAAGGGGAACTCATAAACTCCAAACCTACCTTGTCGCAATGTTGTTTGATTTCTTTCCACTCAGCCAAGGAAAATTCCATTCGCTTCCAATAATCAAACCGTGTTTTATCCCTATTGGAAAATTGAATCCTGAAGGGCTCATGAATACTGCTTTCTGCATCGGCAATGTGCGTTTGAAATTTTATGGCATCAACTTTTGTTTTCGAAACAGCCTCAATATATTTGTGTGCCATTTCCAAACTGCCGTCGTGGGCTTGGGCAACCTCAGCTATTATTTTAACCTTCTTATCCATCATTATTTCTTTATCGCCACTATTCCGAAACTCATCCCTTTTGCCTTGTGATTTCTATATTCTATCAATTTTTCCATGTAAAATTTTAAAGCATCTTTTATAGAAGTCACTTTACGATTTTGGTAGGCAGTATCCACAATCGCATATTCCAATATTTCAAATCCAACAGATTCTAAAAAATGGCGAACTACATGCTCCCAAGGCGTAAAAACGTGGTGTTCTTCTAAATGTTTCTTCTGAAAAGCGTATAACGTGCCTTTCAGCAATAAATTTAAACGATTTTTGCTTGATTGCGGATTTGGGGTTGTTAAAATAAGGACACCTTCTTTTTCCATATGATTGGCTATATTTTGAATACCCAACAACGGATTTGCTAAATGCTCCAAAACTTCTAAAAAAATAACCAACCCGGCTTTTGAAAAATTGACAGGTGCTGGATTATTTAAATCCCATATAATGCTATAATCCATTTTTTTAACGTAGTCAAATGGTTGCCAAATACCTCCAATGGCCTCAACTTTTTGTTGCATATGTCCATAACCCGCACCAATGTCACTTACTATGTTATTTGGCACTTGCCCATTGTATTTATCAATCATTGCGTGGGCAAACTCAGCTCTATTAGGAAATGATTTTATGTTAGTCTTCAAAATTTTATCTTATTTAAAATCAAAATTACAGTTTTATTTAATTATCATTTGGAGTCCAGTATAATTTAGTATCTGACAATTTATTGTAATCCTTAAATTCTTTTTTGCTTAGCCTATTTGAATTGCTTAATAGTCTCAATAAATTAATGATTACATCGCCCATTGCCTGTAAAATTGCAAGTGTTGCTTTCCAGTCTCCTTTCAACGCTTTGTTCTTGATTTGAATCCAAAGCGTATAGGCAAATCGTCGAGGAATCTCTAACCAAGGATAAAACATCAAATATAAATACCAACCAGACCTTAATGACCTTCTTAAACGCAAACGGTAATCCTTTTCATTTTTTCTGGCTTTAATATCTACCCGATGGTTGACCAACACTTCCGGCAGATAATGAATTTCCCAATTGTTTTTGAACAGTTGATAAGCAGCAAAATCTTCTTCCCCATAAAAAACAAACCATTCCGGATAATTGGGGATGGATTTCCATGCTTCCATACGCCATACATGGCCACAACCCACAAAACCTTTAACTTGAATGGCTTTCTCATTGTTCATTTTATCATTCGGACTCTCCAATCCCCAAAAAATACGCAAAGCGATAAGGCCACAAGTTGGATTTTGTTCAAAGTGATTGGCAATGGACTTCAAAGGATTTTCCTTAATAAAGTGTGCATCGTCATCCAATGATATGGCAAATTCCGTTTTAGTCAAATTCAATAACCTATTTCTGCTATAAATCAACCCTTTACTTTCTTTATTTTGAATGAGTTGAATGTCAGGATAATTTGTTTGTAAAAAACAAGCGGTATCATCCCTAGAACCATCATCACAAATTATGCACTCTACACCATTTTCTAATAAATATTTAATTTTACTTAAGGTAAATGCTAAATCCTTTTGACGATTTTTGGTGGTAATTAATATTGAAAAAGTTGTATTCAACATCACTATCGGTTATTATGTAATTGGTCTACAACTCTTTTTAAATAGTCAATTGATATATACTCGTTTAAATCAATTCTATTTAAAATCATCTTAGCGTTTTGTTGCCACAACAGGTATAATTTTCCAATCAGTTTTGATATATTTTCAACATCATCCACCTCTGACCAATAGGGATAATCAGCACCCAATAACCTTCTGGTTTCGCTATAATAAGGTCCCAATGCAATTATAGGTTTATTGGCTTCTATGCAATGCGGAAATTTGCCGGGTAAAAACGGACTTATTTCTGATTTGGACTCTAAAATAACATTTACGTTGGTGTTATTTTGCAAAAACAGCACTTCATCAAATGGCTTGTTGTTTAAACAAACAAAAAGTTCGGGGATGTTTTTTTGATAGGCTATAAGCATTTCTTCGTGATATGATGCGCTTCCAATCAATAGCAATCTAGCATTTGAAGTGGCTGCCGGATTGTTTTTCAGAAATAATTGAAACCCTTGAATCAATCCTTCCGGGGAGCGTTGTTTCATTAAATTGCCTGCATGCAATAAATTAAATTTTGTGGTGTCAAAATAGCTGGTAACATCAAATGCTTTGACTTCAAAATTTGCATTTTGGTGTGGAATTACCACGCCTTTTTGTAAGAAATTTGGAAAATAACTGCCCATCCACTCTTTTAATAACAAGCTTGGAAATGCAGCATATTTTGCTTTCTCTGAAACCGCCCTAAAAAATTGTTCTTTTTGTTTGTACCCGGGCTGAATCCAGTTATAGGGTCTCGGATAAAAATGAAACGGATAAGGATCGTGAATGTATGCCATCCATTTGGAATGCCATTTCGGTACTTTCAACAAGGCATAATGCGGCCTAAAACTGGCGCCTTTGCTTAAGGTCAACACTAAATCAGGTTCAAAAACTGTTTCTTTTTTTAATGCTTTGACTATGCTTGAAGTATCATTAAAAAAGGTAAAGGAAAAACCAAAATACCCTTCAAGAGGCGGATTTAAATTGATGCCGGTCCAGCGCGTAAAAAGACGTTGCATCCTGCTTAAAATATACATTGCATTGACTTTCTTCTCGGGTATGGCAACGCATTTGATATCCGGCAAGTGAATTTCTTTTTGGGTATAATGATATACCATCACCTCGAATCCGGCTTCATTTAGATTCAAAATCAAAGCCACATTGGCTTTTGAACCACTGCTGTCATTTATAGCAATAGAATCGACAATTACCAATATTTTTTTAATAGCACCCAACTTAAATATGAGTTTTAATAAAATTTACTATTTTTTCACTGGCCTTTCCGTCTCCATAAGGATTTGCGTGTGCCGCTATTGATAACTTTGGTTGTAATAATTCATTGGCCATTTGTACTATTTTTGCCGTATTGGTACCCACCAAATAGGAACATCCGACTTTAATGCCTTCATCACGCTCGGTGGTCTCCCTAGTAACCAATACTGGAATTTTTAAGGTAGGCGCTTCTTCCTGAATGCCTCCAGAATCAGAAATAATTAATGCCGATTTACTCATTAACCAGACAAACGACGGATAATCAATTGGGGCTATCAAATGAATATTTTCCACCCCTGAAAGCATTTCAAACACAGGTTTTTGAACATTTGGATTTAAATGTACCGGATAAACAATTGCTGCTTCCTTATTTTGGGCCAGTTCCAATATGGCTTTGCATATATTTTCAAAACCTTCGCCAAAACTCTCGCGCCTGTGCCCGGTAACTAAAATGACTTTTTTATTAAAATTTATGTTCTTTTTTAAATTCTCAATGGTTTTATTGGTAAATCCTTGAGCTAATTTTGCTATAGTTAAATTTAAGGCATCAACCACGGTGTTTCCTGTAATCACAATGGTATTTTTTTTAACGCCTTCATGCAATAAATTCTCTGCAGCTTTTTGTGTGGGCGCAAAATGGAAATCGGCGATTCTGCCTGTGAGTTGCCTGTTTAATTCCTCAGGAAACGGGGATGTTTTATTGTAAGTTCTCAATCCCGCTTCTATATGTCCAACTTTTATTCCCAAATGAAAAGCCGCTAAAGCACTCATGGTTGAAGTGGTGGTATCTCCATGCACCAAAACCAAATCTGGTTTTACATTATTGAGCACTGCATCCATTTTTGACAAAATTTGTGCACTTAAGCCATTCAAGGTTTGGCTGGGTTGCATCACATGCAAATCATAATCGGGTATAATTTCAAAAAAATCCAAAACCTGGTCCAACATTTCCCTGTGCTGTGCCGTTACACACACTTTCAAGTCAAAATTTTTGTGTTTTATTAACTCATGATATAATGGTGCCATTTTTATGGCTTCCGGGCGTGTTCCAAAACAAAGTAGGATTTTCAATTTATTTATAATTTATTTTTTACCAATTCTTTTGTACACCTTCCATACTGGAAATAACCAATATTTTAACTGTAAAAATAGTTTATTGTTACTTTTAATCCCTGCTTTTTCAATAATATCATTTAACAATTTTTTGTCCCTAAACCCAATTACCAAGCCAGTCAAATATTTTAACAAACTTGGTGTCAATAAATTTTTACTTGATAAGTTTTCTGTCACCAAACGAATTGCTTCCTTTTTTGAATTTAACCTAATTGGATTGTGTGTATAAAACTCGCCAGTATTAGAATTTGGGTGTTTTCTATTGAAATATAAAACATTGCTAATTATTATCCCTTTGTAATTCTCAGAAACCAATCTGCTGTAACACTCCCACTCTTCTGCATACAACAGATTTTCATTAAA
>JGI25321J50212_10001291_pt1 | contig 22055 bp, 26 predicted proteins | sample AutmiccommuBRH23_FD_50212 | JGI IMG/M metagenome (IMG submission 50212)
ATTGGCAAAAAAAGGGCGGCAATTCATCTCCCTCCTACGCACTCACTATCGTGAGCAAGGTAGCTTAGAGGAGGGAGACTTCTTCCCGCACGTGGTTAAAAGTGAAGCTGGCACCGTTAATAATTTTTTGAACAAGTAGATGCATAGAATCGGAGTTATTGAAGAAAATAAACAGCAAATAAGGAGGTGCTTTATTTTGCCTTTACAATTAAGTCAAAAGGAAAAAACTCTCTTAATGGATCAAAGAAGCCACGAGGAAACCTGTGTCGATAAATATACAAAGTATGCTAATCAGGCCCAAGATCCTAAATTAAAACAGCTCTTTAACTCACATGCAGCTAAAGAGCAAGAACATTTAAATACGATTAATCAGATTTTGAGTGGACAGATACCTAACGTAGGGGGACAACAAAACCAGGGTCAAAGCCAACCGCAAATGACAAGTAGTCCAGGACAAATGACTTCTTCGGTCCAAGGGAACTATAACCAAGAGGATGCTAAACTTTGTAAAGATATGTTAATGACAGAAAAGTATGTTTCTGGGGCCTATAACACTGCAATTTTTGAATTTAGGGACGCGAATATCCGACAAATTTTGAATCATATCCAAAAGGAAGAACAGCAACACGGAGAAGGGATCTTCAATTACATGCAAAGTCAAGGTATGTATCAGGTACAGTAGATATAAACCTTGTACCTCTATTTCTAAGGATACTCATTATATAATTGAGAAGCATCTCCATATTCATTTGATTTATGGGGATGTTTCTTATTTATACCCATTTTTTAAAGTATTGAGACAAGACAAATCTTAATGAAAAAGTCACAATTAATTCACCAATTTAGTTTAAGAAATCTGTATACTAAATCTAAATCATAATCATGAGAAAAATAGATCATGTAAGAAAGGACGATTTTTATGTTTGGTTTTCTATTAATTTTGCTTTGTATAGGTGCCTTTTTTCACTGTAAGCAGAATAGCTGCCATTTTCATAAATTGGTAAGTTCTCACCAAGATGCACTCGACATAGTTCGAGCACGCTATGCACGAGGGGAGATTAGCTCAGAAGAATTCAACGAACGCAAAAAGGCATTAGAGTGAACTCGTTCAACTAAAGTTGAACATCGAGTCTTCGGTGGGGGACTCTACCCCCACCGAAGCAGAATTAGGGGTACCACTCCCACTTGTAGAAGTGGGAGTCTTACGATTTGGATAAGGGGGGATTACAAATGATGCATGGAAGCGGAAACGTAATACACGGTGGTGGAAATGTAATGCGAGGATTTGGTCCAGGTTTCATGGTGAACGGACATACTGGGTGGTTGGGCCTGCTCCCGATCGCTTGCCACTTGGTCTTCATGATTATCATCATTATACTCGCGATTATATTCTTTAAACGTCATGGTGCAAAGGTTCGTACACTTCAGAAACAAAACGATCCAGCATTATTGATTCTTCGTGAACGATATGCTCAAGGGGAAATTGACACTGAGGAGTTTGACCGTCGGAAACAAGACCTTTCCATTTAACTGATCAGTATAAAATACAGCTGTGTGACCCTTTTAAGAGGGACGCACTTTTTTTTTGTACTTATCTAACATTTACTACCGCAGGCTAAGGTGACTTGGTTGGAAAAGCTCATGTCTGAAAAAGACCGCCAAGGCAAGGTTATCTTTGTTGGAGACGGGATTAATGATGCCCCTGTCTTGACACAGGCTGACGTTGGGATCGCGATGGGAGCAGTCAAAGCTTGATTACGAACTGAGCAGCGTAGAAAGTGTCCTTCGGCTTATTATTTGGAGCGATTTCAACCGTTATATAGTCTAGTGCGTGGGATTTGACTAAGGGGATTGATACAGAAAAGTTCCCTTGGTTATCCACACTGATATTTTGGGCAGAGACATTCCCAGAGGGGGTGGTTATATAATAGCCCTTGCCTTGTGGTTTGGCAAAGAAATGCAGGTTCTCCCAAGAGGGGTCTGAATAGGAATGGGTTTGCATGAGTTGTTCCCGAGTCAAAGGCTTAGGAAGTGGCTCCCAAACCCCATAAATCCCTTGAATTCGATACCCTTTATTAATTGTGCCCTTTAAGGTTATGGTCGAACCAGGAGTCGCGGTTTGGGGAGGCGGGGCTATTACAGAATAATTATTAGTAAATTCCTGGGCCATAGCAACGCCGTATTTTCCAACCGCCAGGGCTACCCCCACTCCGGTGTGATGAGAATCTAAAATATTCTTTCGATGTCCATCATTGGGAGGCTGCTCGGTGACCATAGCTGTTTGATGTTCAGTGACGATTGTTTTAAGTTGGTCTTTAGAGACGCCCTTAAAGCCACCTTCCAGCCAAAGAGTAACACTTTCATTTTCATCGACCACATCAAGTCCTCCGGCTAAGGTATACCTGTGCTGCGGTTTTTCCCCATCCATTCCCCAGTGGCTAATATAACCGCTATTAGCTTCTTCCAGGACATGTTGGCGGGCCGAATTTGCAGCCGTTTCATCCCAGGTAACCATAAGAAGGCCCGCTTTGCGACGGTCTTCATTGATAAGGTCCACCACAACTCGTTCAATCTCTGAAATATCTGCCGGTGAGGCTTTGGAAAATGTAGAAAGTGGTAGAGGAAGTCCTATAAGCCCCTGTGAGGTCTTGGCTGCATTAGGTTCATATTGAGGCTGTGACTGTGGCTGGGGTTGAGACTGAGGGGGAGCGGTGTCGTTGGTAAAAGGTAAGGACCATATTTTATTGCAGCCTAAGTTTAAGATGAGCATACTTAACGTTATAATCCAGAGTAAACGTTTGAACACGGTGAGAATCCTCCGATATTATTATTCATTCTTCATTTAGATTAACCTACTTAGTAAAAGATAGCCACAAGTCATATTACAGGCTACCCTTTGGATATAGACATAGCCTATGAAGGGCACTATTTTAATTTGCACCCTTCATAGGTTATTAAAATATATTTAGCTAAATAATATTATAAATAGAATGGGCCAGTTTTAAAAAATGATTTCTATGTTTTTTAGTGGATTTTCCGCTAACGATCAAAAATCAGACTATAAGAGGAATTATAGAAGGGAAGTAGAATGTATTCAATGATCAAGTAAGAGGAGGATGAATTATGATTGTTGCACATGAGAGAGATGTCCAAAGATTGAAACTTGAAGGAGACTCTTTGAAAAATGTCCACAAGAAGGTCCTTGTTTCTCCTAATGAAGGCTGGGAAGGGCATGTTATGCGGGTCTTTGATTTAGACGTCGATGGTTATACTCCTAAGCACAGCCATCCGTGGCCTCACATTAATTACATTTTAAAGGGAAAAGGGATTCTTCATTTAGATGGAATAGATCATGAAATTGAAGAAGGGTCTTATGCTTATGTTCCTGGAAATAAAATACATCAATTTAAAAATCGAGGAAGTGAACTATTTTCAATGATTTGTATTGTTCCTGAAGAAGGCGAACAGTAAAATAAGCTTTGGATGTATTTGAGTGATTCAATTCGTTATACGGAACGATTGAGTATGTAAACGAATTGTGCTCAGGGTAATGCTTCATTAATTGGATAAAATAGATATCAATCGTCAAAGATTCATGTTATTCGTTAACGTGAATCTTTTTGCACTATTATAAAGTATATTTGACTGGTACCAGTCGGATTAAATGACTTTCTGGAAGGTACCTTCTAGCCTTTCATAGCTACAGGGACAATCGCCTTCCCTGGCCAACGGTCCCTTCTCGCCTTTTAAAGATTCACATTGACATATAGTATAGGGGGGTATACTATATTATTAAGAGGTGATTAGTATGAAATCAGAAGAAAAACAGGTCCATTCGTGTTCGGTTTGCCAAAGTGATAGTGAAAATCAAGGAGAACGAACCAGCCACCATGACGATAAAACGATTAAAGAGCTTGTAACCCGAATGAACCGCATTGAAGGACAGATTCGAGGGATTAAAGGTATGATCGAACGACACGTTTATTGTGATGATGTTTTAAATCAAATTGCGTCGGCTCAATCCGCATTAGATGGGGCTTCTCGTCTACTCTTGGAAAAACATATGAAATCTTGCGTTAAAGAGCAACTTCAGGCTGGGGATGAACAGGTTGTTGATGAGGTCCTAAAAACCATCTTTCGTATGATTCGCTAAATGCTATTTCTTGTGAATTGACAAGTAAGATAATATATAGTTTCAAGGGTTAGACTAAATATACTTGAGAGCTTCTGAAAGCTTCGTTAAGGGGAGGGATGAAAATGACGAAACAAGCGATCCGAGAAGAAAAAGAAATTGAAGTCTATGGCATGAGCTGTCAGCATTGTGTCAACCATGTCACTAAGATTTTAGAAAAATTCCCGAGTGTGGAGCATGTTCAGGTCTCGTTAGCAGATTCGAAGGCTACTTTTGATTGGGATCCTGCACAGGTCAATTTGTCCGATGTTCGCAGAGAAATTGAGGAAGCCGGTTATTCGATGGAAAAACTAGCTGATGGACAAGCAGAACAAGGAAAGCCGGAGAACAATCAAGAAAAACCTGAAAATCCAGAAACGACGGAAGAATCTATGGGTGTGGACGCAAGATTTATTCCTATTGAATCTATTATATCTGTAGCAGGAGAGCAAAAACAGCAGTTTAAAATTAGTGGTATGACTTGTGCGAATTGCGCTTTAACTATTGAAAAGGGTCTCAAAAAGATGCCGGGGGTCAAAACGGTTGCGGTTAACTTTGCATCAGAAAAACTAACGGTGGAAATGGATTTGAATGTGGTCAAAGAGGAGGAGCTCATTGCCAAGATCAAGGATCTTGGGTATGCTGCTCAAAGCGAAGACCGTGGAAAGCAACAATTCAAAGTGTCTGGTATGACATGTACAAATTGTGCCCTGGCGATAGAAAAAAAGCTCAGAGGCACACAGGGAGTACAAAACGTTGCAGTTAACTTTGCTAGTGAAACTGTTTCAGTTGAGTTTGATCCAAGTCTTGTTAAAATGAGAGAAATTTTTGAGCAAGTGCGGGATGCTGGGTACACTCCTTTGGAGAACAAGGACGAAAATCAAGATGATCGTACCGCTATCCAACAGCGCAATTGGCTTATTTTCAGTGCAGTTCTAGCTTTACCGATTATGCCGCTCATGTATCTCCCCATGGCGAGGCCCGTGATGTATACGATCCTGGCGATGGCAACCATTGTCCAGTTTACGGCCGGTTGGACATTTTATCGTGGTGCTTACCACGCCTTGAAAAACCGTTCGGCCAATATGGATGTCTTAGTTGCGCTGGGGATTACAGCCTCTTACGGGTATAGTTTGATGACGACGTTGCATATGTTTTTCCCGACTATTTTCTTCAAAGGTCCAAATTTTTTTGATACGTCAGCCTTGTTAATTACCTTTGTGCGTTTTGGAAAATATCTGGAGGCTAAAGCCAAAGGGCGGGCCGGTCAGGCACTTAAACGATTGTTAGAGTTACAAGCAGATAAAGCACGCTTGCTTGTGAATGGCGAAGAAAAGGAAATTGCCGCATCAGATCTGAAAATTGGAGATATTGTTATCGTAAAATCCGGAGAAAGAATAGCGGTAGACGGCGAAATTATTGAAGGTCAAGCCAGCATTGACGAGGCCATGCTGACTGGGGAATCCATTCCTGTCGATAAAGGAGTGGGAGATCCTGTGATCGGTGCAACGATAAATCGTTCTGGAAGTATTAAAGTAAAAACTACTAAAACAGGTAAAGATACGGTACTTTCAGGGATAATCAAAATGGTGGAAGACGCTCAAGGGGTGAAACCTCCGATTCAACGGCTTGCGGATACCATTTCCAATTACTTTGTCCCAACGGTGGTCTCTTTGTCACTCATTACCTTCTTCGTATGGTATTTTGCTTTGCATTCATCGTTCGTTTTTGCCTTCACTGCTGCAATTGCTGTTTTGGTTATCGCTTGTCCTTGTGCTTTGGGACTGGCTACTCCTACGGCAATTATGGTTGGCAGCGGGGTAGGATTAAACCGAGGGGTTTTATTTAAATCTGCGGCTGTACTCGAAGGGATTGCTCACTTACAGGTAATTGGATTTGATAAAACTGGCACATTGACCAAAGGATCTCCCGAGGTGACGGATATAATCCCCTATGCCTCTTATACTAAAAAGGATGTTCTTAAAATTGCGGCAGCAGGTGAAAATCCTTCCATTCATCCGTTGGCCCAGGCGGTTGTCGCGGAGGCCAAGCGAGAACAACTTGAAATTCTAGAGGTGGCAAATTATAGCGAAGAGGGTGGCTATGGTGTCAACTGCACTTATGGAGGACAACCCTTGCTAATTGGCAACATTAAGCTAATGCACTTGCACAGCGTAGATGTCCAGGAAGCAGAAAAGGATTTTCAGCATCTGGCTGGATCTGGCAGAACAACCAGCTTTATTGCCTTAGGAGGCCGCGTGATTGGCCTTATCGCCCTAGCTGATGTGATTAAAGAGAGCACCAAAGAAGCCATAGACCGACTGCACCAGTTAGGCTTAAAGACCTTTATGATTACGGGGGACAATAAAAAAGTTGCCCAAGTAGTCGGCGAGCAGGTCGGGATTGATGAGGTTATTGCCGAAATCTTACCACAAGATAAGATAAATATTATCAAGAAATATCAAGACCAAGGCTTCAAGGTAGCGATGGTGGGGGATGGAATTAATGACGCCCCGGCTTTAGCCCAATCCGATGTCGGGATTGCCATTGGTTCAGGGACCGATGTAGCCAAGGAAACAGGAGATGTGGTATTAGTCCGCAATGATCTCCTTGATGTGGAACGGGCTATTCGCTTAGGGCGAAAAACACTCGGTAAAATAAAACAAAACCTTTTCTGGGCCTTAATTTACAATGCTATAGGTATCCCGATTGCAGCTGGCGTCCTATATCCCTTTACCGGGGAACTTTTACCGCCCGAGTGGGCTGGACTAGCCATGGCCTTCTCGTCCGTATCCGTAGTGACCAGTTCTCTCCTATTAAGAAGGTATGATAAAAAACTAAGAGATTAGACTATTTTTGCTTTAGTAATGAAGGGTTGTATACGCATTAACTTGTTTGTTTTTCTCTGAAGTTGCGAGATGCTCCTTGAGAGGAAGGATATAGAAAACTTTACTATTTGATGAAGTCAGAGGTCATCTGGCTTCCGGCCTCTGACCTCTGACTTCTGTATAAAGGAGGTGAAAAAAATGAGCCAAACCTTACTTAAAGTTCAAGGCATGACTTGTAACCATTGCAAAATGAGAGCTGAAAAAGCATTGCAAGGGGTAAGTGGTGTTGAAAGCGTAAAAGTCGATCTCGCGGCCAAAGAAGCTGTTGTAACAGGTGATGCTGAGCGTACGAATCTCGTTAAAGCTATTGAAGAGGCTGGGTATACCGTCGTAGAATGAAGTCGATTTGCCAAAAATGTTGTTCCAATTTATTCTTTATGCGAAGAACTTTGAGGGCAGAATGAATACGTTATCTTTGGGAAAAGCTATCCTGGAGGTGATGATCATGCCCAGAAATGATGGCAATAAAGATAAGAATGAAGACTTAAAAAAGATAGAACTAACCCTTAGGAATATCCATAAAAATGAAGAGTTCTTAGCAGAAAATGCAGGAGAGCTTACCCCACACCAAATCAAAGATGTAAAAGCACATTTGGCTTCCAAGAAAAAACATCTTGAAGAAACCGATGGTACGATTAAATAGGAGCATATAGCTCCTATTTTTTTTGATTATATATGCTATTAAATGATAGAATACTATAGATCAGTTTATAATTTTTTATAAAACGACAAAAAACTCGATACAATTTTGATAAGGAGTACCTATGATTGGTTGGAGAATTATTAAGACAGGAATCGCTGTTGCCTTATGTATTTGGATTGCCCAATTACTCAAATTTGAATACCCGTTTTACAGTGCTATAGCAGCAGTTATAGCCATGCAAGCAACGATTGAAGAATCCTTGAAGACTGGCTTAAACCGAATGAAGGGAACGATCGTCGGTGCTGTGACTGGCTATGGTTTTGCACTTGTACAGGTGAATAGCCCTTGGTGGACTGGGATAGGCCTTATTGTAACAATGACGATACTGAAATTTATGAAATGGGATGAAGCCATGAGTATTGCCAGTGTTGTATTTATCGCCATTTCAGTTAATTTAACTGGAAAACCACTAGGTTAATCGAATCATTGACACGGCTTTGGGGATTATCATAGCCTATTTAGTGAATTGCTGGGTATTTCCACCTCGTTATCATAAGGAAACAGAAAAGAGCTTTCAAGATGCTCGGCATCACGTTATTCGTTTATATCAAGCGGCATTTAGAGCACTTCTTGACGTTCAGGTCAAGGTAGAAGTTGAAGAGATAAATAAATTAAAAGATCATTTGGAAGTGGCTCAAGCGTTTGTTGCTCTAGTACAGAAAGATCCTGCATCAAAGAAAAGCGGAGAGGTTCAATTTTACGAACGTTATGTTAATCCATTAAATCGATTGGATCAAATGAGGACCACAGTTGAACAAATGATTTATCTGCGACAAGTTTGGCAGTTTCCAATTTCTTCGAAACTTCATACGGATTTGGTTAAAACCCTCAACTACAGTTATTCCTTCCTATCTTTAATTACGAATCCTACAGAGTATTCAGCGATAGGTGAATATGAAGAGACCAGCGAAATTCTTGAAAAGGTACGCATTAGGGTGATTAAAGATCGAGATAGAACATATGTAGGGCCTAACAAGCAATATATTCTAGAATTGTTGGATTGGATCGAAAGGTTGATCGAGGCCACGTCCGGCTGTTTAAGATTATCTCCATGAATAATCTTTATAAACCAGCTCAAAATATACTAAGAAGGATATCTTTCGATATCCTTCTTAGTTTGCAATTCGATAACCTTGAAACCTTCGAATTGACGTTAGATACGACTTCCGCCCTTCAGATGTTCTTCAGCAAATTGAATCATCCGTTTGGTCATTTGGCCACCGACAGAACCGTTTTCACGACTTGTGCGGTCTCCACCAAGTTGAAGGCCCATTTCATTTGCTACTTCATACTTAAATTGATCCAATTGTTGTGAAGCACCTTGAGCTGCTGGTGTATTAGTATTTCTTTCTCCTGCCATGATAGGTACCCTCCTTTTAAAATGTTTGTGTACTGGAACATTCTTATTATGTGTTAGGGAGATAAAATTACTCAGGTAATTATTGTTACAAAATAGAGAGCTTTCCTTTTCTGGGTACAATAAAAATAAGTTGGGAAGCATTATTGGGATATTTATGAGCTTGTGCGAGGTCGTATAGAGATTGATTTTGCCTTAAGTAGGGTTTAAAATTAGACTGGGATTAATATAGTATAATCTAGTATAGGAGGCCAGAATATGAGTCTAAAGATGAAGGAACCAGTCAACACTTGGACACATTTCATTTCATTTGTAGCAGCAATTGTGGGACTCGTGTTTCTAATTATCATGTGCAAAAATAATATTTCGAAACTCGTTACTATGATAATATATGGGCTGAGCATGATATTACTTTATGGGGCTAGCTCTATCTATCATTGGGTTCAGACCACGCCCCAAAAAGAACTTCTCCTTAAAAAAATAGATCATATTGCCATTTACTTTTTAATTGCAGGCTCTTATACACCAGTTTTTTACTATGGACTCGAAGGCGCATGGCGCTGGGCTATGCTCATATCAGTTTGGTCATTAGCTGTAATCGGGATGGCTTTGAAAATTTGGTTTATTCAGGCACCTAGGTATGTTTCAGCTGGGTTTTATGTCTCGCTTGGCTGGATCGCATTAGTTCCTTTCTTGCAACTGATTAAACATTTACCGCTGGGAGCGATAATCCTCATGGCCGTTGGTGGAGTGATATATACCATGGGGGCTGTCATATATGCTACCAAAATTTTTGATTTCTTCCCAAAGCGATTTGGCTTTCATGAAATATTCCATTTGTTTATAGCTGCTGGAAGCATAGTTCATTTTGTTATGATTCTTATATACATTGTTCCGATGAAAGGATAGTATTATCAGTCAGTTTATACTTTCTGACTAGAAAAGAAATTAGCCTCCTAGGCTTATTTAACCTGGGAGGCTTTCACATTTGAATGTTTAATTATCTTGATCAGTGCAAAAAGCAGCGGCCTCTTCTGCGCTGTAATCCCCATGTACGAGTTTCATTAATCCAGGAAAATATGTGTCAAATCCAAGGACACCGTTCCAGATTATATTTAGTACCTGATCTTTAGATGGTTCGGCATCTGCCAGATCAAGGTATGTGCGATACCTAATTTCCCCATTATCCATATCCATTTCAAAATTGCCATTAGCGAGTTCATAGTTAACACGACTCATGAAATCACAGACTTTAAGACGTTTGGAGAAAGGGATTTTTTGCTTAATATAAGTGTTACATAGTAAGGATTCTTGCTCTTCATCAACAAGAAGGAAAGCATGAAAATTAGTATTAATGCCTCGGATTTCAAGTTTGATAATTTCATTTTTATTGTCAAAATCAAATTCCCAGCCGTTTTGGGTTAGTATCTCATAGAGCACCCGAAACAAGGACATTGTTACCATCCTCCTATATCTGAGCTTCTTGACATACAGATTCAACGTAGAGGCGGTTAATTCCTTCCCGTAATGAGATGCTTATTCAAAAATTTACTTTTCAGGAAAAGAAGACTTATTATGCAAAGAGGGCTACTGATTTTAGTTTGTCTGGGGATTTGGATCATCCAAAAGTGAACTCGTTCAACTAAAGTTGAACATCGAATCTTCGGTGGGGGACTCTACCCCCACCGAAGCAGAATAAGGTGTATCACTCCCACTTGTAGAAGTGGGAGTCTAACGATTTGGAATAATAGGGAAGTGGATAAAAGGCAAATTGCGCCATAAGATAGATGATACAAAGTACAATATTTGAGGATATGCACTTAGGCGTGTTATAATTAGTTTTTATTCGCTAAGTTTTAAAACATAGTGAAAAAATGTGTTTCTTTTTAAGATACTAATCTAAATTGCGAATAAGATGTATGGCATAAGCTAAATTAAGGAGTTAAAGACATTGAATCAAACGGATTTGAAATTAGAAATTAATTCTCGTAAAACCTTCGCGATTATTTCCCATCCAGACGCAGGAAAAACGACCCTAACTGAAAAACTACTTCTTTTTGGAGGGGCAATTCGAGAAGCCGGTTCGGTCAAAGCCCGCAAGGCGGAACGATATGCTACCTCAGACTGGATGGACCTTGAGCGGCAGCGGGGTATTTCAATTACTTCAAGTGCCCTCCAATTTAATTATCAGGGATATGTCATTAACATCCTGGATACACCGGGGCACCAAGATTTCAGTGAAGACACGTATCGTACCCTGACTGCAGCTGATAGTGCAGTTATGCTGATTGACGCTGCTAAAGGGGTTGAAACACAGACAAAAAAATTGTTTCAAGTATGTCGAAAACGGGGAATTCCGATTTTTACTTTCATTAATAAGTTTGACCGTAATGCCAAGGATCCTCTGGATTTAATGGATGAGGTGGAAAAGGTTCTTGGGGTTGAATCGTATGCTATGAATTGGCCAATCGGTATGGGCCCTGATTTTAAAGGGATTTATGACCGACATACGGGGCAGGTTGAACGATTTATTGAAGGAAGTAGAAAATCCAGTGCTAAGCCACCCGTATCAGGAGCCCTCAGTGATCTAAATGTTCAAGAAGGTATTGGGGAGGTCCTTCTTAACCAGTTAAATGAGGAAATTGAACTTTTAGATTTGGCAGGAAATATGTTTTCACGGGAACGAGTAGACCTAGGAGAAGTGACGCCAGTGTTTTTTGGGAGCGCACTCAACAACTTCGGTGTACCTAACTTTTTACGCAGCTTTCTAGATTTGGCACCTGCTCCACAACCACGAAGCACGAATCTGGGCGAGCTGGATCCAGAAACCCCCAGCTTTTCCGGATATATTTTTAAAATTCAAGCTAACATGAATGCCCAGCACCGGGACCGTATCGCGTTTATCCGGATTTGTTCCGGCCGCTATGAACGGGGTATGAACGTGATTCATACACGTTCCCATAAACGCTTTCGGCTCGCTCAACCTCAACAATTGTTTGCCCAAGAACGAACAATTCTTGATGAGGCGTTTGCAGGCGACATTATTGGCGTTCATGATAGTGGGCTCTTAAGGATCGGGGATGTTCTCACTGAAAAAGATGGGCTTCAGTTTGAAGCAATGCCTTTCTTTAGTCCTGAAAACTTTGCTCGGATCAATATTGCGAATGCTTTAAAACGCAAACAATTTATTAAGGGAATTCAAGAACTTCAAGAAGAGGGCGCTATCCATGTTTTTCGTGATCTTAATGTCGGTGTGGAAGCCCCGATTATCGGTGTTGTAGGACAATTGCAGTTTGAAGTGCTAGAATACCGCTTACGTGAGGAGTACGGGGTTCAGGTAGATATTCAACACATCCCTTTTGAAATAGTACGCTGGGTTGAAAAAGATGAAAAGACTATTAAGCTACTGACTGAATCAAGCATGAGTACGGTAGTGGTGGATAAAGATGAAAACTATGCAGTTTTGTTATTGGATGAATGGAAGGCTAAATGGTTAAGTGATCGTTATGATATAGAATTTTTCATGCAGCCTCAGGTCATGAAAGTCTAACATCCAGAAAGTGAACTTCAAACTATGGTTGAACAGGAAACGTATGGTCTAAAAGGATATGCCCTCCGATAGAGTCTCCATATTCACCATTAATTAGAATCGACACCCCATTAATTCCGGGGATTTGCGTCATTGACCAAACAATAGATTTTATGGTTATATCCTCTACCAGTGCCCCGCCAGGGAAATCATCACGAATATCCTTACTAAAGTCTATAATAGCTACTCCATTACGAATAGTTAGAGAGAGTATCTTGGTTGTGGGGGCAATAGTTCTCGTGCTGGTGACCGTAAGCGGGCCTTGGATGAGTTCTCCTAGGACAAGGTTCGATTTTTGCAGTAGGGTTAGTTTCGACCAAACTAATCGGTTAATATGACGATCTTCAGGAACAAGGCTTTCTAAATCTGAGTTAGGAAAGTATAATTTATAGGCATCTTTGCTATAAACAGGAGGACCTTCTTGTGATATTGTTTGTACGCTTTCTTGGACACCTTGGGGAAAGACATTGAAGTAATGTTCAATTCCTGTTCCAATTGCATCGGCAATGGAGTCTCGGTAATTGTTCGTCAACAAAAGATTTCTTTCCCGTGGGTTTGAAATAAACCCGACTTCTACAAGGACTGCGGGGATTTGGGATTGATTGATTATGTAATAATCTCCTGCTTTGGATTTACGCTTGTTGTCAGTTTGAAGCAGTGTGAGCTGTTTTTGGATTAGTTCTGCGAGGGCTTTTCCTGTCGAAGATTTTAGATGATAATATGTTTCCATTCCATAGGTACTGGATCGGGGAAAACTGTTGGTATGTACGCTGATGAATAAATCAGCGTTACTTTCGGTTGCCAAACCAATTCTTTTATCTAGTTCAGCCCTTTTAGCCATGCGCCCTAAAACACATCCAGGGAGATAGAAATCTTTATCCACCTCGCGCGTCAGTATGACGATACATCCTTTTGACTCTAAACTCTTACGAATTCGTAATGAAATATCTAAATTTATGTCCTTCTCTTTGAGCCCTGAATTCTGAGCACCAGGGTCAGCTCCTCCGTGTCCTGGGTCAATGACGATAACTTTATTCTTTAGACTAGAAGAGAACGAAGAAGTCAATTTTACTGATCCTGCTCCGATTAACATAATGATGAAAACCGCCATTCCCCCCAAAACCCAAATTCTACGAATATACATTATAATCGGACGCTGAAACACTTTGTAGCACGCTCCTCTCGTAAGAGATAGTCAATTATGTATATTACAAGAAAGTGCCTTGTAAGCACAAACTTGGAAAAAAGATAGTGAACTCGTTCAACTAAAGTTGAACATCGAGTCTTCGGTGACGTAAGTCATCCTACGCGCGAGTCCAAATCATCATGTTGTTCTATAGACATGCAGGTATGAAAAAATGTTAAAATAGAAATAAAATATAAATCTAACAGGACCATTGTCAATCCAATTGCTTCATCCACTTTTTTAGTTCAGTAAATTTTACTTTTATGAAAGGAAGCAGCTTATGAATATGGATGTTATAATAACAACCTTGAAATATATGCTTGACGTATAAGGCATGAATATTTCGTGCAGTACAGAACAAAAGATCCTAGAGATTCCTGATGAAGGAGAAGCGATCATCGCAGGATATTGGAGCTCTGAACTGGGCTTGTGCACTCATTCTGTGCTTTTAGAATGGAAAAATGGCAGGGTTAAATCTTTGCTGCCTGTGGATCATTTGGAGAGCAGCCCTAAAAAGACCCAGCTTTGGGATTCCTATTACCTCTTACCTGGATGGATAGATGCCCATGTGCATTTAGCGTTAGACAGCCTTGATTTTTATCAGTGCCTGAAAAATTGGGTTCAGCCTTCCTTGATCGAGGAAAATATCGTAAGATTTTTACGACATTATCTGGAGAGAGGAATTGTGGCTATCCGAGATGGCGGTGACTTACCGGGCTTTTCTTGGAGGGCAAAAAACAGGGTCGTTGAAGGAGTATGGTCAGGACCAAGGGTCATTTCTGTGCATGAGGCTGTGAATCGAGAGGGAATGTATGGTCGTTTTCTGGGTCGTGGCTTTAAAGATATTTTAGAGTGGCGGGAAAAGAAACCGAACTTTTTTGGTCAAGGCCTAGACCAACTCAAAGTCGTCGTGACAGGAATAATTAAGTTTGATGAATTTCAGAGGGTAGGTCCAACTCAGTGGGCCGTTGAGGATTTAACAGAGCTTGTCGAGGCAGCTCATGAACGTGGAATACCTGTCATGGCGCATGCCAGTGGAGAAATGGGAATTTCGGTGGCCATTGCTGCTGGGGTTGACTCTATTGAACACGGATACTATATGACGACTGAACACCTTGAGCAGATGAAAGAAAAAGGGCTTGCTTGGGTCCCCACGGTTGCCCCAATCGGAAATATCCTGAAATATCCAACGGATCGCTACTCTGCTCACGAAATTGATACTTTGAAACGGATTCTGGAGGCTCAACTTAGTAAAATACACGAGGCCTACCGTTTAAAGGTCAAAGTGGGTGTTGGTACTGATGCTGGTGCTTATCAAGTACCGCACGCAGAAAGCCTATATGATGAGATGGACTGGATGGAACAAGCAGGAATTCCGAAGCTGGAAGTCTACCGAATGGCGACGCATGAAAATGCCCAGATTCTTGGTAGTCCAGACTTGGGAAGATTAGAGGTTGGAACCCCCTTGAGTTTACTACAGCTTGTAAATGACATATAAAAACAATGAACCTGCCCCCGAGAAACAAGGGGACAGGTTCATTGTTTTACGCACAGACTGTGGCATAAGCAGGTGGAGTAAGGTCAACAGAATATTATACTGGCGGAGTGAACTCGTTCAACTAAAGTTGAACATCGAGACTTCGGTGGGGGAGTCTACCCCCACCGAAGCAGAGTACGGGGGACCACTCCCACTTGTAGAAGTGGGAGTTTCCCGATTGGATGATGTTTCATAATAGGGAGAATTTATTATTCTTCTAAATAGCAATAATGTTATAATATGGGTGTATCAATGTGGCAATATGATTTTGATTTTATATAAAGAGGAGGAGCTAGTGATGCCGACTCGCCAGAAATTTGATAATGACTTGGAGGAGCTACGTTTAAATATTTTAGATCTAGGGAAGATGGTTGCTCAACGAATCGTTCTTGCAATAGAATCCTTGATTAACCAAGATATCGAAATAGCTAATACCGTTATCGTGGGAGATTCAGCCGTCAATACACTACAGGCAATGATCGAGGAAAAATGTATATTGATTATTGCTACACAACAGCCTTTTGCCCGCGATTTACGCAAGGTAGTTGCGGGTTTTAAAATCTCCATTTACCTGGAAAGAATGGGCGATTTGTCAGTCGACATAGCAAAGTTAACCATCAGAATAGGCCAAGAACAATTGATTAAGCCTCTAGTTGATATACCGCGCATGAGTTCCTTAGTAGAGGAAATGGTCAACCTTGGGCTCCAAGCATACGTCCAAGAAGATTGCAAGGCTGCTGCAGAGATGGCGGCGATTGATGATGAAATTGATGAAATTTATTCTCTGGTATTTGAGGAACTCCGGGTTATAATGATGGAGAATCCCTCACAGGTGACTCAAGCTAATTACTTGCTTTTTGCCTGTCGTTTTCTTGAGCGCCTTGGAGACTACTGTACAAATATTGCCGAAGAGATTGTTTATATCTGTATAGGAAAGAGATTAAATTTAAATGAATAGGATGGATGGTTTTAAAAACTGGCTTCAAAAGCCAGTTTTTTCGTTTGTGCGAAATCTTTTATTTGTACGACGAATAAGGTCTGTGATTCAAGGCACACTCTTTTAATAGAATTTTTGTTAAAATAGCCCTAGATTTTGAAAGAAGTAAATAAAATCTATGGAGGAATATGTGTGAATCACAAAGGATTTCAACTTGAACATTGTCGCTTAAATTGTCCAAAAACTGCTCGGAATTGGCACAATCTTTGTGAAGCACTGACTAAAAAATTAACGACGTTGAACTTATATCAAACGCTTGAAGATAAGTTTAGCCCTGTTCTCAATCATCATATTCCAAAGATTGGTCTAGCGGGATGCCCCAATGGTTGTTCTCATCCTAATATCAAAGATTTTGGGATTGCGGGATATGTCATCCCCCAAATTACTGATGCTCCGTGTAAAGGATGTAAGGAATGTGTCCGTTCTTGCTTAGAAATGGCCATAACTTTTAACCAAAGCGGAATCGCCATCGACCGTTCCCGCTGTCTTTCTTGTGGAGATTGTCAACGTGTCTGTCCTTCGGGAACGCTAATAGCCGGAGAAAGTGGATGGACATTGCTTCTGGGTGGACGAGTGGGGCGACACCCACAATTTGCGAAATCAGTAAGACAAGTTCAAACAGATGAGGAAGTATTGGCATGGGTTTCAGATACAATACTTCGTTATATCGAGAATGGACAACCTCATGAAAGATTAACCCACTTTGTTGAACGCTTAGAAGACGTTAGTTCTATAGAGCACTCGAACATGCAGCACGCTCATGTATCCAGCGACGCAAATTTTCAAGATCGAGAACAGTAATTGTCTTTTTCTCAATCGAGATTATCTTTATTTTTTTTAACTCTCCCAAAATTCGGCTTACAGACTCTCGAGCGAGGCTGCACATTCCTGCTAGTTCCGTTGCAGATAGTGGAATTGTAATTAAAACTCCATTTATTGATGGCTGCCCATGTACATGGGCTAGTGCAAATAGCTTGGCACCTAAGCGCAAACGGGCATCACCAAGTGAAAGATTCCTAATTTGTCGGTAGGAACGACGTAAATCCAATGCAAGTTCGCGGTAAAAGATCCACAGCAGGGATGGATTACTTTCTATATAGCGGATTAAGATTTGCCGATCAAGGGCTAAAACCTCTGCCTCCTCTATACAAAGTGCCGCATGTGGATACGGCTTGCCGTCTAAAATTATTTCAGGGAAAAAGGCTGGGGGACTAAGTACTCGAATAATCTTCTCGGAAAACTCACCCATTAAATACAAACGAATTCTACCTGAGATTAGGAAATAAACTGTATTCCCCTCATCATCCGAGTAATAAAGATATTGTTTGGGTACGTAATGACGAAATCGACCATTTGTTAAGCAGAAATCTATGAATTCGGATGGCATAGAACCCGAGAAAAGTTTCCGTTCAAATATTTCGCGAACGTGCTGCTTGTTTGACACGTTATCCCTCCATCATTTTCTTTTCGGATATAATCCGATGGTTAAATTCAGCGCCAGCCAAGTTTTTTTATTATTATAACACGTCGGGCATATGAATTTTAATTAGCGGGAAAACTAAACCTTAAGTTTTTATTTTGATTTGAAAGGAAGGATATATATGGGTGCCCGCAAAAAAGTTTCAAGAGCAAAATCTCCGGTTACCCTAAGAGACCCTCATTATTCGGAATTTGACACGCATAAAGAGCGAAATATTCAAAAACCTTTACCACGTATAACTCCTTAAAAGAGGGGTTGTGATCGAGAATTAACAAAAATTTGTTAATTTAACTATAAACTTGCAAAGTCATGCTTTGCAAGTTTTCCTATTTTTTAGGGAACTATATCAAGTAATGTAGTAACCAATTATGTAATTAAAGATTTTATAAGCAGGAATTTGTTTATTTGCACAGAATAATGTTTCCATAAGCATTTTTTAATGCTTTATCCGGATAACCGGATTATTAAAAGGAGGTTAATCCCAATGAGTTTAAAAGTTGCAATTAATGGTTTTGGTAGAATTGGTCGGCTTACACTTCGTGCCACCCTAAATCAATCTCTGCCCTTCGAAGTGGTTGCCATCAATGACTTGGCAAGTCCTGATTTATTAGCCCATTTGTTTAAGTATGATTCAGTTCATGGAGTACTTCCTAATTCAGTGGAAGTTGATGGACGCACCATGATTATTGATGGAAAACGTATTGAAGTTTTTGCTGAAAGAAGCCCTCTGGATTTGCCTTGGGGTAAACTCGGAGTTGATATCGTAATTGAATCAACGGGTCGTTTTACGAAACGTGACGCTGCAGCGCAACATCTCACTGCAGGAGCTAAAAAGGTCGTGATCTCAGCACCAGCTAAAAACGAAGATATCACGATCGTCATGGGGGTCAACGACAATTTATATGATCCGCAAAAGCACCATGTTATTTCTAACGCTTCTTGTACAACGAACTGCCTTGCTCCTGTAGCAAAGATTTTACTCGATGCTTTTGGTATTGAACAAGGGATGATGACAACGACTCATGCAGTCACAGGTGACCAAAGGATCACAGACCTCGAACACTCAGATTGGCGTCGATCCAGGGCAGCCTATCAATCCATGATCCCGACGACGACGGGTGCTGCCAAAGCGGTTACTCTTGTTTTACCAGAATTAGAGGGTAAAATGAATGGACTTGCTGTTCGGGTCCCTACACCGAATGTTTCCTTGGTTGATTTTGTCGCTAATTTAACCAAGCCAACGACTAAGGAAGAAGTCAACGCAAAATTGCGTGAAGCAGCTAATGGTAAGCTAAAGGGAATCCTCGAGTATAATGAGCTACCTTTAGTTTCTCATGACTTTAATGGTAACCCGGCCAGTTCCATTGTCGATGGATTGTCGACCATGATGATGGGTGATCGTATGGTTAAAATACTAACCTGGTATGATAACGAATGGGGCTATTCCAACCGTATTTTAGATTTAGTGAAACTAATTGTAACGAAAGGGTTGTAAACTAGGAGGGGTGCATCATGAGAAGGACCAAAATTGTCTGCACTATTGGCCCGTCCAGTGAATCCAGAGAAAAGGTTCAAGCGCTTTTGGCTGCTGGAATGGATGTTGCACGATTAAATTTTTCACACGGAACGCATGAAGAACATGGCCGAAGAATCAAAATTCTAAAAGAGGAAGCTGCCCAAGCCGGGAAACACCTAGGTATCCTACTGGACACCAAAGGTCCAGAAGTGCGCACTGGAATAGTTCCTGAAAAAGGCATTACTCTGGAAAATGGATCTGAATTTATTCTGGATACGGATCTTAACAACCTTGGCGATCAACAACGGGTTGGAATTACCTATACTGAGTTGTGGCAAAAGGTTAACCCAGGCAGCCATATTCTCATCGATGATGGTCAACTCGATTTAGAAGTAACCACTGCGGATAACGGAATTATTCGAACAGTTGTTCGAAACGGTGGAGTTCTAAAATCTCAAAAAGGGGTTAATATTCCAAGCGCGCTTATCGACTTACCAGCTGTCACAGAAAGGGATATTGAAGATATTCGCTTCGGGATTTCCCAAGGGATTGACTTTATTGCCGCCTCCTTTACTCGTAAGGCCATAAATGTGTTGGACGTTCGTCGGATTGTTGAAGAAATGAATGCCGATGTTCACATTATCGCCAAGATCGAAAGCCAAGAAGGATTGAATAACTTAGACGCTATCCTTGAAGTTGCAGATGGGCTTATGGTTGCACGCGGCGACCTGGGGGTTGAAATCCCAGTTGAAGAAGTCCCTATCAGACAGAAGGAAATGATACACAAGTGCAATCTACTAGGCAAACCTGTTATTGTGGCAACTCAGATGTTGGATTCTATGATCCGTCAACCCCGGCCTACTCGGGCTGAGGCAAGTGATGTTGCCAACGCAATTTTGGATGGAACTGATGCCATAATGTTGTCCGGTGAAACAGCGGCTGGTCTTTTCCCCCTTGAAGCCGTTAAGATGATGGATAAAATAGCCAAACGTACTGAACTGACCTGTTTAGATAATCAGTCCGCCCGTCATCCTCAGCGTAATGTTGCAGAGGCAATAAGTTTTGCAAGCTATACAATAGCTAAAGATCTGGAAGCCGCTGCTATTCTTACGCCAACTCATTCGGGTTCAACTGCACGAATGATATCTAAGTATCGACCAATTGCCTTGATTGTCGCCGCAACCCCATTTGCAACCACAGCAAGAAAATTAACCCTTCAATGGGGAGTTCAATCTATGCTTGTCCCTCAAAGTTTAGGAACGGACGAAATGTTATCAGTGGCTGTGAATACATCCTTAAATAGAAACTTTATTCAGGGTGGGGATGTGGTAGTGATCACTGCAGGCGTTCCAATTGGTAAAATCGGAACCACAAATATGATCAAAGTTCAAATCATGGGGAAGATTTTAACTAAAGGGACCGGAATTGGAAGAAAGTCCTATACCGGCGTCGCACGTAAAGTCCAATTTCCCAAAAAAGATATCTTTAATAATGGAGATATTCTCATAGCTGAGACAACAGATGCGGACTATGTACCGCTAATCGCCCGAGCTGGTGCGATCATCATCGTGGAGGGTGGCTTGACATCACACGCGGCCATTGTCGCCTTGCACTACGCAATTCCCGCAATAGTTGGTGCACAAGAAGCCTTTTCCAAGATATCTGATGGACAGACTTTGACAGTCGATGCTTTAAGTGGCGTGATATATGAGGGCTCGATCAGTATTCTCTAAAGATTGGAGAGGGGGGGATGCCCTCCTTTCCCCCCAAAAGGATAATTTATAAATCTGACAAACTTGAAAACAAGTTTGAATAAATAAAGGCGTCAGCAGGCTAGTCTAAAATGGACTAGTCTACCATACGCCTTTAATTTTTATTTAATGCAAATAAACAATTACTCACTCTACTTAGGAAGAGTCAATGTGTCCTTCGTGTGTCGTTTAAACCCTTTAAGTTCATGATCAAAACTTCCCGAATTAGTCATTTGATCATCAATTGTATCTTTATCAATTGTACTTTGAGATCGGTCATCTAAAACGTCAATCAGTCCAGCTTCATGTAACTCGCTCGCAATTTCAAAGAGCGAATCTCGTTTATCACGAGGTAAACGATTGACAAAACGATTTATCTTTACAGGTGGTACAAGATTTCGGAATTTTACTCCTCCGTATTTCATAATGCGTTCCGGCAAAGTATCCTCCTCCTTTAAATCGGATTAATTTATTGCTTTTATTATTTGCCTAATGGGCGAAACAAATACATTTCCAAGCAATTTTTATCGATGTTCAACTTTGGTTGAACGAGTTCACTGAAGAAGAGGATCTTCTGTAATCTGAACTTTGCTTAAAGTTTCTTTAACTTGTCCACGAATAAAGGACAAATACTCTTGGCGCAAGGCCTCTTGTTCATCGCGTTCCCACTCTTCAAGGCCAATGGTTCTCTGTTTTCTTGATAACTCATTAATTCGCTCGATTATTATTTTAATGGGTGAAGTATTCAAAGCTTAACTCTCCTTCTGACATATACTCGTCCATCACGGCATCTAGCCAATCCACACTGCAGGAGTATGCGTAATGAGTTGCAGTGTGGCGATAAGCTCGTTCCTTCGCCACGAAGTATCATTTTGGGTGT
>JGI25321J50212_10001299_pt1 | contig 21949 bp, 10 predicted proteins | sample AutmiccommuBRH23_FD_50212 | JGI IMG/M metagenome (IMG submission 50212)
GCTTCACCTGCCGTAAGTGTTTCCAATTCGCTGGCAGGCCGGCTACCCGGGGTAGTGATCATCCAAACCAGCGGGGAGCCAGGGAATGATGAGTCGAGTATAAATATCCGCGGTACCAATACCTTGGGGAATAACAGCCCGCTGATCGTAATAGACGGAATCCCGGACCGCGACGGGGGTATAGGCCGCCTTAATCCGGAGGATATCGATAATATCTCCGTGCTGAAAGATGCCTCGGCGGCCATCTACGGTGCACGTGCAGCTAACGGGGCCCTGATCGTGACCACCAAACAGGGAAGGACAGGGAGGCCCACTGTTACCTATAAAGCCGATTTTGGCCTTGCCCGCCCAACCAGGGTTCCCGAAATGGCGAATGCAGAGGAATACCTTACCATAATGAACGAGTTGGCGATCTTTAACAGTAATATCCCGGTGAGTCAATGGGGCCCAGCCTGGGATGCGTTTAAGGCCGACGGCAGTTATACCATCCCCTCCAGCAGTGAAACCATAAACGCGCCATTTTCGCCCGAAACCGTCAGGGGGCATGCCGAAGGACTTGATCCCTGGCTCTATCCAGACACGGATTGGTTTGACGACACCTTCAAGGACTGGTCCGATCAAAGCAGGCACAACTTGTCAATAAGCGGTGGCGGGGAAAACGTGAAATACTATTCCTCTATCGGCTATACAGACCAGGACGCCTATTACAGGAATTCGGCCAACCGCTACCAGCAATATAATTTCAGGATCAACACCGATGTGAAGGTCAATGATTACATCAATGCGAAATTAGGCTTTGCCTACAGGAAGGAAGACCGTAAATTCCCCACCGAAGGCGCAGGTGCCATCTTCAGGATGCTGATGCGGGGCCGTCCTAATGAACCGGCCATATGGCCCAACGGCCTGCCGGGCCCGGATATCGAGAACGGCCAGCAGCCTGTAGTGGTTACCACCAACGCCACGGGCTATGATAAGCAGCCAACAGATTACCTGCAGTTTACCGGAAACATAGACATTACCCAACCCTGGATTGAGGGTTTGAAACTCACCCTCCTGGCCGGAGTGGACCAAAGCCAGGCCAGGCGTAAAAGATGGGAGACTCCATGGACCCTGTACTACCTGGACCGTGAAAACTATATCAATACCGGGGTGCCCGTACTGGAAGGTGCTATCCGGTCGAACTTTACGGACCCTAGGCTAACCCAGGCCTCGGAGAACATCCTGAATACCAACCTCACAGCGCTTTTGAATTATGACCGGGTTTTTGCCGAAGACCATACAGTGAATATCCTTGCAGGGATTACACGTGAGACATTCCAGGGCGAGTTCTTTTCCGCATTCAGGAGGAACTATATTTCCGCCGCGGTAGATCAACTATTTGCCGGAGGGTCCCTGCAGCAGAATACAGACGGGCGCGCATACAACAGGACACGCCTTGGGTACTACGGCCGTGTTCAATACAACTTTAAGGAAAAATACCTGGCTGAGTTTATCTGGAGGTACGACGGTTCCTATATCTTCCCGGGGGTTGACCGCTTTGGTTTCTTCCCCGGATTCCTAGCGGGCTGGAACATATCCAATGAAGACTGGTTTAACGTAAGCGGAATCGATTATCTCAAACTGCGCGCATCTTACGGGCAGATGGGGAACGACCAGGTTTTCTTTAACAATTCCCTGCAGGAATTCGCCTTCCTCTCCACCTACGGTTTCGGGGAATACCCCATCAATGGGGAGGTGGTTACCACCCTGGAAGAAACCATACTCGCGAACCCTAGTTTTACCTGGGAACGTGCCAATAACTTTAACGTGGGCCTTGACGGGATCATCCTGAACAACAAGCTGAGTTTTACTTTGGAATACTTCCTGAACAAGCGGGATCAGATCCTGATCCAGAAAACAGGGTCCACCCCCGGGTCATCAGGGATAGCCGACCTGCTTCCCCCTGTAAATGCAGGGAAAGTAGATAATGAAGGATTCGAATTCGCCCTTAACTATTACGGTGGAAATGAAGACAGTTTTAAATGGGATGCCGGGGTAAACGGAGGTTTTGCCAAGAACAAGGTGGTCTTTTTGGATGAGATCCCGGGGGCCCCTGCCTACCAGCGGCAGGAAGGTAAACCCATCAATGCTTACCTGGTTTACCAATATGACGGGGTTTTCAGGGATGAAGCGGATATTGCCGCCAACACCCTGGACTATAGCAATGTAAAACCCCAACTGGAACCCGGAGACATGAAATTCAAGGATGTAGACGGTAACGGGGTGATAGACGACAGGGATCAGGTTCGCCTCGACGAAAACATCACACCCAAATTCAACTTTGGGGCGACCTTCAATGCCTCCTATAAAAACTTCGACCTGGCCGTGCTGTTCCAGGGTGCAACCGGTGCTTCCCTGCCTATCCAGACAGAATCAGGCGATATAGGAAACTTCCTGAAATACAGCTTCGACAACCGCTGGAGCATAGACAACCCCAGCAGCGTACACCCGAGGTTGGCCAGCCGTGGAGATACCTATTATTCGGGAGGCGGGTTTGGCAACAATACCTATTATTTATTCAGTAAGGATTATATCCGCCTGAAGAACGTCCAGCTGGCCTATAATTTCCCCGATAAATGGCTGGAACCTTTTGGGCTTACCCAGTTCAAGGTTTACGTAAGTGGTTTAAATTTAGTAACTTGGGCTAAAAACGACATCTATGATCCGGAGTCTACTATTTCCAGTGGGCAGTTCTACCCACAGGCCAAAATCATTAACACCGGGTTCACGTTAAAATTCTAAATACTTTGTTATGAAAAATAGAAGATTTTATACTCTTGCCTTAGCGGCTTTAACCTTATTGCCCTTATCGTGCTCTGAGGATTTCCTCGACACCAAACCGCTGGATAAGATTTCTGCGGATGCCACCTGGGCTGATGGCGCCTTGTCCGAAGCATTTATTTTTAACGTCTATTCTTATCTGGGGTATGGCGGCTTTGAGGAAGAGGCACTTGCTTCCCTAACCGATGAAGCCATGTTCACGCACTCCGGGCGGAATATCAATGTGATCACCGAAGGTTCCCTGTCTGCGGCCACCACCGGAAACACCGTTATAGTTCCCCAATGGGATGAACTGTACCTGGCCATCCGGCAGGCAAATATTGCCATTCAGGAACTCCCCGAGGCTACCTTTGAAGATGCGGAACTGAAAGACCGTTTATTGGGTGAAGCCCGGTTTTTAAGGGCCTATTACTACCATCAGTTAATGCGCTATTATGGAAGCGCGCCGCTGATTGACCGGCCTTATGAACTCGATGAGGACTATTCCATCGCCAGGAGTACCTATGCCGAGAACGTAGATTTTGTGCTAGGTGACCTGGATCAGGCTATAGCCCTGCTGGATGGAAAACCACAAACGCCGGGACGCGCCTCCAAATTCAGCGCAATGGGCTTAAAATCCAGGGTGCTGCTTTACGCGGCCAGCGACCTTCGCGACGGTCCTACCGCATCAGCCAATTCCTCCGCACATGCTGGTTATTCCAACCTGGAACTGGTAGCCTATACCGGCGGCGACAGAATGGCCCGGTGGAATGCAGCTAAAGTGGCCTCTAAAGAATTACTGGACGCCACCAGCGGATACAAACTTGATTTAAACGCCCCGGTTTCACCGGAAGCAGGGTTTCAGAACTATTTATCGATTGCCATGGGCGGCGGAAGCTCGGTAGGTGATGCGGCAGCCAGGGCAGAATTGTTGTTTGAAAGAACACACTCCCCCTTGTTTACAGTTGAAAGCCAATGGCCTTTAGGCGGTATCCACCAGGGTATCAATAACGGCCCTAACGGCTACCACAACTGGGCTGGGAACACCCCCATACAACAACTGGTAGATGACTATGAAATGATGGACGGCAGCAAATTCGACTGGAATAACCCGACGCATTCAGCAGATCCGTATGCGAACAGGGACCCACGATTCTATGCAACGATCCTTTACGACGGTGCCGACTGGAAGCCACGCCCCAGTGATGTCGCCGCAATGGACCCCAATGACCAGATACAGACAGGGTCTTACGCCAATGGTTCAGGCGGGGTGATCCCCGGGATCGACACCAGGGACTCCCCTATTGAGAACTGGAACGGCTCCCGCACCGGGTATTATGTCCGGAAGTTCATTGATGCTGATCCTGCCTTAGCCGATAACCAGTCGAGCGCCCAGGTTATCCCCTGGCCCTTCATCAGGTATACCGAAATAGCCTTGAACTATGTGGAGGCTTGCCTTGAAACAGGTGATGAGGGCGAAGCTATTAACTGGCTGAATAAAATACGTTACCGGGTGGGGATGCCTGCTGTTACGGCAACAGGAAGCGAACTGGTAGAGCTGTACCGCAANGAACGAAGGGTGGAACTGGCATATGAAGAACATCGGTTTTTTGATGCCAGGCGCTGGATGATCGCCCCGGAAACCCTTGGCAGGGGCATCAAGGTGATGCGGGTAAGTGCCACCTTAAAACCAGGTGCCACCCCGCTGGTACCCTACAGGCACGATAAAAATGTCTATGATTACAGCTATAATGTAGTGGACAATACAGACAATGAAACCCGTAGTTGGGATGACAAGATGTACTTCTTCCCCCTTAACAGGGACGAGATTAACCGGAATGATAAATTGATTCAAAACCCGGGATATTAAGTTAAGTTAGTTTTTTTAATTTCCGGATTCTATCTCCTCCCTGGGGATAGAATCCTTATTTTTGGGATCCCATGAAATCAGTGCGCAACCGGTATCGATTCCTAGTACTCCTCCTTCTTTCCTGTTTATCCGGCTGCAGTGATAACAGTCCGGAAACCGAAGGCAAAGGAGCAGCAAACCATTCCCCGGGATTTAGCCTGGTTGCTCCTGACAGCTCCAATATCCATTTTCAGAATACGCTTACCGAAGGCCCGAATACGAATGTCCTTATGTACGAATATCTCTATAACGGGGGCGGTGTGGCCGCAGGGGATTTTAATGGCGACGATTTGATCGACCTGTACTTTACATCCAATATGGGCGATAATAAATGTTATCTGAACCTGGGGGACATGAAGTTTCAGGATATCACGGATATTTCAGCCACAACCGGCAGGCCCGGGCCCTGGAAGACAGGGATTACCGCGGCCGATGTTAACGGTGATGGCAGGCTCGACCTCTATCTTTGTTACAGCGGGGCTTTACCCCCTCATAAAAGGGCCAACCAATTGTTTATAAATAAAGGCAACAATGCCGACGGAGTTCCGCTTTTTGAAGAAAAAGCCGCAGAATTCGGCCTGGACAGCGAGGCTTTCAGTAACCAGGGTTATTTCTTCGATTATGACCGCGACGGGGACCTGGATATGCTTTTGCTTAACCATAACCCCAAATCCCTGCCCGTACTCAATGTTGCCAGCACCCGGGAGTTCCTTAAGAAAGACGACCCCTTAATGGGGATTCGGCTCTATCGCCAGGAGAACGGGCACTTTACCGATATAACCGTAGAGGCGGGGATCAGTGGCTCCGGCCTTACCTATGGCCTGGGCATTGGGATTTCGGATCTGGATGACGACGGATGGCCGGACTTCTATGTTTCCAACGACTATGCAGTGCCAGACTACCTGTATATCAATCAGAAAGACGGGACCTTCACCGATATGCTCGGGCAAAAACTGGGGCATACCAGTCATTTTTCCATGGGGAATGATATCGCGGATATCAACAATGACGGCTTTCAGGACATCCTAACCCTTGATATGCTACCCGAAGACAACCGCCGGCAAAAGCTTTTACTGGCCCCGGATAATTATGATAAATTCGACCTTAACGTCCGTAGTGGCTTCCACCACCAGTACATGCGAAACATGCTCCATCTCAACAATGGGGAAGGAAGTTTCAGCGAGATCGGGCAACTCGCCGGTATCTCCAATACGGATTGGAGCTGGTCGGCCCTTTTGGCTGACTATAACAACGACGGATGGAAAGACCTGTTTGTTACCAACGGATATTTCAGGGATTATACCAATCTCGATTTTATCAATTACATGGAGGATTATATGCAATCCAAAGGGCGGCTGCTGCGACAGGATGTGCTGGATATCGTCGGAAAAATGCCTTCCTCCAACCTTACTAACTACTTTTTTGCCAATCGGCGCGACGGGACTTTTTCCAATGAAACCGAAAAATTCGGACTAGGTCAGCCCGCAAACAGCAATGGAGCTGCCTATGCCGACCTCGATAACGATGGCGACCTGGACCTGATAGTCAATAATATCAATACCCCTGCCTTCCTGTACAGGAACGAATCCCGGAAATCCGGGGGGCATTATCTGCAGTTGAAGCTTCAGGGAGAACGGGGGAACACCCGCGGTATCGGAGCCAGGGTAACCCTCTATCAGGGTAACACCTCCCAAAGCATGGAGCAGATGCCAACACGGGGTTACCTGTCTACGGTAACCAGCATCCTCCATTTTGGGCTGGGAGAAAAGCCGGAAATAGATTCCCTGGCCATTCGATGGAACAGCGGTGCCTGCCAGACCCTGACATCAGTAGCGGCCGACCGCCTACTTGTGTTAAAGGAGGGTGATGCCGGGGAAACAAATCAATCTAACAAAAACGAATCAAAACTTTTTGCTGAGATCCCCTCGCCGGTTACCTACAACACCCCCGAATCGGGCGTCAATGATTTTAAAAGGCAATCCCTCCTGATCGCCCAGTTTTCGCATTCGGCCCCCTGCATGGCCAGGGGTGATTTCAATGGTGACGGATTACAGGACATCTTTGTGGGGGGTACCAGGAATCTGGCCGGCGCCGTGTTCCTCCAGCAGGCGGATGGCGGATTTAAAAGGCTCCCGTCTTCAACGCTTGAGCAGGACAAGGAATTCCATGACAGTGACGCCCTGGTCCTGGACCTGAACGGTGACGGCCATTCAGACCTCTATATTGCCAGTGGCGGTTACCACGATTTTACCCAAGGCGATTCNCTCCTGCAAGACCGGCTCTACCTGGGCGATGGAAAAGGAAATTTCAGGAAAGACATGGCCGCCCTCCCGAAAATAAGCAGCAGTACCACGGGTATTGCCGCCGGCGACCTGAACCAGGATGGCAGCCCGGACCTGTTTGTAGGGGGAAGGGTGGTGCCCGGGCGGTATCCCGAACCCCCCCGGAGTTATTTGCTCGTTAATGATGGGAAAGGCCATTTTAAAGACCAGACAGGTACGGTGGCTCCCGGCCTGCGGGAGGCAGGTATGGTTACCGACGCCCAATGGGCAGATCTGGATGGCGACGGCCGGCAGGAACTTCTGGTGGTCGGGGAATGGATGCCGCTCAGCATCTATGGTCTGCAGTCGGGGAAATTAACAGACATCTCGGATCGGTTTCTCCCCGATGATTACCGGGGCTGGTGGAATACCCTTGCCTTAGCCGATCTCAATGGGGATGGCCGGCCCGATATAGTAGCAGGCAATATGGGGACCAATACCCAGTTTCAGGTCTCGCCCGGGGAACCTGCCGAAATGCATTATGCCGATTTCGATGAAAACGGTTCGGTAGATCCCATCCTGAGTTTCTTTATGCAGGGTAAGAGCTACCCCTATGTCACCAGGGATGAACTCCTGGGGCAACTCGCTTACCTGCGTTCAAAATTTACTACCTACACCAGTTATGCGGATGCCGGGATCAGGGATATCTTTGATGATGAAAAGTTGAGCAAAGCCAAAAAATTAAGCGCCAACCATATGCATACCACCCTTTTCCTGAGTAAGGCAGATGGTACCTACAGCATAGGGACGCTGCCACGGCAGGCGCAATATGCCCCGGTTTACCAGGTGAGCCTGGAAGATTTTAATGCAGACGGGCATGAAGACATCCTTCTCCTGGGCAATAACGGATACTTTAAATTGCGCCTCGGTCGGTTTGACGCCAATTACGGCACCCTGTTAACAGGCGATGGCACAGGGAACTTCACCTATGTCCCTCAGCATAAATCAGGCCTGCACCTCAGGGGAGATGTCCGCAGCGCCATCCGTATCCGGGATCTCCTTTTCCTGGGTATCTATGGGGAGGGTATTAAAACGGTACGTATCCTCAGCACGAAAAACGAGAACGAGTATGAAAGTGCTAATACAAAATAGGGCATTTTTTTGGTCATTGGTCCTTTTGGGATGTAACCTGGGCTGCACCGGACCCCGCGACANGCAGATGTCTGAAGCGGAAGCCGCCATCGCCTGGAGCCATATGGCCAACCATATCACCAGGAATACACCGGCAAATTCGCCAACATTTGCTTCCAGGGCATTTGGGTACATAGGCCTCTGTATGTATGAATCGGTAGTTAACGGATATCCTGACTACCGTTCCATGGCCGGTCAACTCAACGGGCTTGCGGAACTTCCCCTGCCGCGGTCGGGGCAGGCCTATAGCTGGGTCCTGGCCATGAATGCGGCCCAGGCCTCCATCATGAAATCCATTTACCAGCAAACCTCAGACGAAAACATATTACAGATTGATTCCCTGGAACGCAGTATCCATGAACATTTTTCGGATACTCTGAACCTGGAAGTTGCCAACAGGTCTGTAGCATACGGGCGCGAACTGGCGGCCGCTGTGTACGAATGGTCAAAAACAGACGGGGGCCACAGGGGTTACCTGAAGAATTTCGACAAAAAAAAGGTGCATCCTGACCGGCCGGGCTGCTGGAAACCCCCTTTGTATGCACAATCGTTCAGCCACCATCCCCTGCATCCGGACTGGGGTGGCAACCGGACCTTTGTAAAGAATAACCGGGAACTCCCCCCGCCCGCTATGATCCCTTACGACACGGTTCCCGGCTCTCCCTACTACCAGCAATTTTTGCAGGTTTATGAAAAGGAAAAAACCCTTACTCAAAAGGAAAAAGAGGCTGCCCTCTGGTGGGGAGACGACCCGGATGTAACTTTTACCCCTCCGGGACATTCCTACTACCTGGCCACCCTGGCTGTTGAATCAAAACAGCCGGCACTCATCGAAATTGCGGAAACCTATGCAAAGACCGGGATGGCAGTGGCCGATGCCTTTATCAAGTGCTGGGAATGGAAGTATCATTATTTTACGGAGCGCCCGAACACTTACATTACGCAATTCATAGATCCTGAATGGGAATCCTTCTGGCCGGACCCCCCATTCCCCTCCTTTCCCTCAGGGCATGCCATCCAGGCAGCGGCGGCGGCCACTATTCTGGAGGATACCTTTGGTGATAGGTTTACGTTTACAGACAGGGCACACGAAGGGAGGGAGCGGGATGAACTCCGGGATACCGACTTTGCCATCCGTTCCTTCAATTCCTTTTGGGAGGCCGCCCTTGAAACAGCAGATTCCCGTTTTTACGGCGGNATCCATACCCNGCATGANAACCAGACGGGGCTAACCGAAGGCGTNAAGATCGCCAGGAACATTCTCGAACTTCAATGGAAGAACCCCTAAACCTATGAGCCCGGCAAAAGCGCAAATACTTCTGATCCCTTTAGTACTGCTAATACACTTAGGCGCCAGGGCTCAGGCTACCTTTACGGATGTTACCCGCGAATCCGGGATAAACCATGTATTTGAAGTATATGAAGGGACCTTCGGCGGCGGTGCAACGGTCTTCGATATCAACAACGATGGCCTGGAAGACATCTTCATTACCGGGGGCATGGCACAGGACGCCCTGTATCTCAATCAGGGAAACGGAATTTTCAGGGATATTTACGAAGAGTCGGGCTTAACGCCCTCTAAAGGATTTGTAACACAAGGGGCAGTCAGTGCCGATGTGAACCGCGACGGATACCGCGACCTTTTTATTACCACCATTAACACCTCCGCCGGCGACCAGGAAATCCCCAGGGCCGAAAACCTTCTTTTCCTTAATAACCAGGGGGATCTCAGTTTCACGGACGTAACGGCTGAATATGGCCTGAAAGACCTCAACTCCTTCAGTACAGGCGCCAGTTTCGGCGATGTAAATGCCGACGGCTACCCGGATCTGTTCGTAGGCAACTATTTTAAAAATTTTGAAGGCCAGCTGGGAATCATCAAGGACGCTACCATCGTGAGTGCGCACCAGACCGCTGAGGCCTACCTGCTTATCAACAAGGACGGCCGTAGTTTCAAAAACGCCACGACCGATTACGGCATTAACCACAAGGGTTTTGGTTTTGGTGGGGTTTTTACCGATTTCGATAACGACGGGGACCAGGACCTGATGGTGAACCAGGATTTTGGGTATAAAGCGGTTCCCAATATCCTGTATGAAAACCGTTACCCGGGTAAATCATTCATGGATGTCAGCGGGGAAACTGCCATGGACCTGAAGATAAACGCCATGGGTGCAGCGGTAGGCGACATAGACAATAACGGGCTGCTGGATTATTATTTTACCAATATCAAGTTTAATATGCTAATGGTAAACCATGGCAGGGGAAAGCCCTTTACAGATGAAGCAAAGGAACGGGGAACCCACAGTTTTACAATAAGCTGGGGCGCCAACTTTGGGGATTTTGACCTGGACGGGGATCTGGACCTTTTTGTAGCCAATGGCGATCTCAATCCCAATTGCGTGCCTATGGGTAATTTTTATTTTGAAAACAACAATGGTTATTTTACCGAAAAAGGGCGGATGGCAGGAATAAACGATTATGGCATAGGCAGGGGCTCTGTGGTCTTTGATATGGATAATGATGGTGATCTCGATATGCTGGTCGTTAATCAGAAACCCCTGCTCAATTATCCGGTGGAGTCCGTAAGCAGGTTATTTCGAAACGACACGCCCGGGGGCAACTGGCTTAAAGTTGCCCTTAAGGGGACACAGGCAGAGCCCAACGGGATTGGTTCACGGGTTACGGTGGTTTCCGGAGGCGAGCGGATGATAAGGGAAACAGACGGAGGAAGTTCCAGCCACCTGTCACAAAATTCCGTGATAGCGCATTTCGGCCTGGGAAAGAATACAACCGTTGATACTGTAATCGTTAACTGGACAGGCGGAAAAGAGCAGCGGATTATTAACCCGGAGGTCAACTCCCTTCTTACCATCACAGAAAACCCGGATGAAAAAGGAAATTCCGTTTTTATAGTTGCCCTTTTATGTGGTGTCCTTGCCTTGCTGGGAATAGTATACTTCTTTAAAAGGAAACAGCCTGCAACCAGCAGATAAAAGCCAGTGCCATTTTATGTAATGCGCTCGGTGAGGGCTTCCCCGAAGTCCCTGAAGCCCGCTTCGGCAGTGGCGTCGAGTGACATCTCCTTTAACCGGCCGAAAGCCAGCTTGGTATAACGGGCGATTTCCTCACGGGTGGCTATTCTGGCGCCGGAACTTTCGTAAATATCCATGACGGCCCGGATTTTTGCATCAGGATCCTGAGGCCTGATGGAAAACAGGTGCTCCAGTTCCTTCACCCCCGCGGCATCTGCGAGTTCGCGGGATTTTATGTAAAGGAACGTTTTCTTGTTCTCTATGATATCGCCCCCCGGCTGCTTCCCGAAAGATGAAGGATCGCCAAAGGCATCGAGGTAGTCGTCCTGCAGTTGGAAAGCCGTCCCAAGGTAGCAACCGAAATCATATGCTGCCTGCTGAACAGGAGCGGCGCTCCCGGCGACCAGGGCTCCGGCCTTCATACAGGCGCCCAGAAGTACCGCCGTCTTGCAACGGATCATATGAAAGTACTGTTCCATGCTAACCGATTCCTGGTTTTCAAAATCCACATCGTATTGTTGTCCTTCACATACTTCCAGGGCGGTTTTACTGAAGAGCTGAAGCAGGCTCTTGAATAATCCCGGTTCATAGCCCTCAAAAAAACGGTAGGAACAGATAAGCATGGCATCACCCGAAAGGATGCCCGTATTTACATCCCACTTCCTGTGTACTGTGAGCTGCCCCCTGCGCAGCGGGGCCGCGTCCATGATATCGTCGTGTACCAGAGAGAAGTTATGGAAAAGTTCCAGGGCCATAGCCGCCGGCAAGGCATTCCGGTAATCGCCGCCCAGGGCATCGGCCGCAAAGAGGGTAAGCACCGGCCGGAGGCGCTTCCCGCCCAGGCTTAGCATATAGGACATCGGCTCGTAGAGTTGTACGGGCTCCCTTTTGCCGGTTTGCTTCTCCAGATAGGCATTAAAATCTTCCCTGTAGGTCTCTGTTGTTTGCAAGCGTCGGGTTTTTCTCCAAAAATACACTAAATCAACACAGTGAAAAACCCGGGATCTGGATTTTGTACGGTCACCTTAACACCTGGTCCCGGCCTAATGTTAAAAAAATGTAAAACTTTGGAAACTATTTTTGTTCTTAAAGTTTCCTAAAATATCTTTGCGCCTCGAATTATGAAAGAAGACATTATTTCAAAGGCGATGGATATGTTCCTGACCTACGGGTTCAAGAGCGTAACAATGGACGATCTGGCCCATGAAATGGGGATTTCCAAGAAAACCATCTATACCCATTTCAACAATAAGACCCAGTTGGTAGAACAAGGTGTCTGCCAGCTGTTTGAAGAAGTTTCCGAGGGCATTGAAGAAATTCTGAGTTTAAAGAAAAATCCTATCGAGGAGCTTTATGAGATCAAGAAGTTTGTGATGCAGCATTTAAAAAATGAAAAGGCAGCTCCCCAATACCAGCTTCAAAAGTATTACCCAAAAGTCCATTTCATGTTGCAAAACAAGCAATTCCAGGTTATGCAAACCTGTGTAACAGACAATATCCGCCGTGGGATAGAGCTTGGTATATACAGGGAAAACCTCAATATAGATTTCGTGGCCCGTATCTATTTTGCCGGTGGCAGTATTATTAAAGACCAGAGGCTCTTCCCCGTAGACCTCTTCCCTATCGGCAAGCTGATGGACGATTACCTGGAGTACCACCTCAGGGGGATTGTAACCCCTGAAGGCCGTAAAGTGTTAAACAGAATCATCAATTCAAATCACGAATAAATGCGCAACAACCTGATCCTCCTCCTGTCATTGCTTTGGCTTGGCAGTGTGTCTTCCCAGGAAACGCCAACCCGTTTCACGCTCGGGGAGGCAATAGCCTATGCCCTGGAAAACAATTACAGCAGTATTAATGCCGTCCGCGACACCATTGATGCCCGGAAGCAAAAGTGGGAAACCATTGCCGAAGGCTTGCCACAGATAAGCGGAAGCATCAGCTACCAGAACCAGCTGAAGCAGCCTGTTTCCCTAATTCCCGCCGAGTTCTTCGGGGGCGAACCGGGCACCTTTCAGCCAATAGTTTTCGGGCAGCCACAGCAGGCGAACGCCACGGCCACCCTCAGGCAACAAATTTTCGATGGCTCCTACATCGTAGGTGTACAAGCAACCAAGGCTTTTCTGAGCTACAGTCGGAATAACCTGGAAAAAACAGAGCAGCAGGTCCGTCAGTCTGTGGTGGAAGCCTATGGCAATGTCCTCCTGGCAAATGAAACCGTTTCCATCCTGGAGAAAAACCTTGCCACCCTGGAGAAAAACCTTTTCGAAACCCGGAAGATCTATGAGAATGGCCTGGGCGACGAAGAAAGTGTGGAACAGTTGCAGATAACCCTTTCGTCTGTAGACAGTCAGCTGAAAAACGCCGTCCGGCTTAAGGAGATCACCCTGCAAATGCTGAACCTGATGATGGGGCTGCCTTTGCAACACCCTACGGAACTTGCAGAGAACCTCGACGACCTGGCGCGGCAACAGATAGACCCTACCCTCCTGGAGTCTGATTTCAGCGTGGAGAACAATGTGGATTACAAACTGGCCTTCAACCTGAACGAACAGCGTTTCTTTGAACTTAAGCTGGCCAAAAGCAGGGCCCTCCCCACCCTGAATGCCTTTGTAAACTATGGCAGCACCTCATTCAGTGACGATTTTGATTTCTTCAGCGGGGAGCCGGAGTGGTTTGACTCGTCGGTGCTGGGGGTCGACCTTGAAATCCCGATTTTCAGTTCCTTTAAGCGCAGTGCGAGTACCCAGCGTGCCAAAATAGCACTGGAAAAGGCCCAAACACAGCTTACGGAAACCGAAGAGCGGATCAGGCTGGAGCTGGAACAGGCCAAAAGCAATTACCTGCTTTCCATAGAACAATATGAAACTACCAAACAAAACCTGGACCTGGCAGAAAGGATCGAGCAAAAGAACCAGACCAAATACCTGGAAGGGATTGCCAGTAGTTTCGAATTGCGGCAGGCACAGTTGCAGTTATATACTTCCCAGCAGGAATACCTGCAGTCTATGGTGGATGTAATTAACAACAAGACCTATTTGGAGACCATCATCAATAATTGACACCTAATACAACAACCCATCGATAATGAAACATTTAACAGTACTATCCATAACCCTTTTAACCCTGGCGTCCTGCGGGGAGGGGAAACAACAATCTTTGGATGACCTTATCGCACAGGGCGACCTGCAGGCAATCAGGGCCCGTAAAAATGAACTCTCGGAGCAGCAAAAATCCCTTGACGGCCAACTGCGTGTTCTCGATTCTGCCATCGCCGTACTCGATACGGATGAGAATTACCCTTTGGTTTCCGCGCTGGAAGTAAACCCGGAGGTTTTTAACCATTACCTGGAACTGCAGGGGAATGTAAAGACCAAACAAAATGTACTTATCTACCCGGAAATGGCCGGGACGCTTGAAAAAGTGTATGTGCAGGACGGGCAAAGGGTACAGAAAGGGCAGCTCCTGGCCACCATAGATGACGGCGGGCTAAGCAGCCAGCTCGAACAGCTTCGCACCCAGGAAGAACTGTCGAAAACCACTTTTGAAAGGCAAAAGCGCCTGTGGGAACAAAACATCGGGTCCGAGATCCAGTACCTCCAGGCCAAGACGAACTATGAGGCCCAGCAGAATGCTGTAAAACAGCTGCAAAGCCAGTTGGGAAAGGCGGCAATCCGCGCCCCCTTCACCGGCATCATTGATGACGTTATCAAAGACGAAGGCACAGTTGTTTCCCCTGGTTCGGGTTCGGAGGTCTTCAGGATCGTCAACCTCTCGGATATGTATATAGATGTGGAGGTTCCGGAACGCTACCTGGGCTCTGTAAGCGATGGCAAGGAAGTAAAGGTCTTTTTTCCTGTCCTTGGCGACAGCCTGGATACCCGGGTGCGCAATACGGGGAATTTTATCAACCCCAACAACCGCTCCTTTACCGCAGAAATTCCAGTGCCCAACAAAGGGGGTGCCATCAAGCCCAACCTCACCGCGAGGGTGCAGATAAATGACTATACCAACGAGAAAGCGCTGCTCATCCCGCAAAGCATTATTTCAGAAAACGCAGAAGGGGAGCAATATGTTTATGTGGCCGAAAGTACCGAAGGGCAATCCTACTACCAGGCAAGGAAAAGTATCATCACCACCGGCCGTACACAGGGCGCCATGGTGGAAGTGCTTTCCGGCCTCAGCCCTGGAGAGCTGGTTATCAGGGAAGGTGCGCGCAGCGTAAAAGACGGTCAGAAAGTAGAAATAATAAAATAAATCCTCATGAGCAAGCAGAAAAGGAATGCCGACAAGGAATTCAGGCTGTCTTCCTGGGCTATAGATAACCCCTCGGTCATTTATGTAATGATCGGATTGTTCCTGGTTATAGGGATGTCTTCCTATTTTTCACTTCCCCGGGAGGATTTTCCCGAAATCGTGGAGACCAAGATCTATGTAAGTACCCCCTTTCCGGGAAATACGGCAGAGGATATAGAAAGGCTCATCACAGACCCTCTGGAAGACCGGCTCAAGGATGTCAGCAATGTGGTGGAGATCACCTCCACTTCACAGGAGGATTATTCCATTATCACTGTTGAATTTGATGAGGAGATCACGGTGGAACAGGCCAAACAGAAGGTTAAGGATGAGGTAGACTCGGAAAAAGCCAGTGAAGACTGGCCCACCTTCAATAATGCCAAGGTAGAGCCCAATGTCTTCGACCTGAACCTCTCTGAGGAATACCCCATAATGAACATCAATTTTACGGGCGACTACCCGGTAGACCGGCTGAAGGAATTCGCCGAATACCTGCAGGAAGAGATCGAAGACCTGCCCGAGGTGAAAAAGGTTGATATCCGGGGCGCCCAGGAAAAAGAAGTGGAAGTGGCGGTAGACATTTATAAGATGATGGCTGCCCAGGTAAGTTTTGACGACGTAATCTCGGCCATTTCCAATGGCAATATGACCATGTCTGCGGGCAACCTGAAAACCAGTACCCAAAGGCGTACGATCCGTATCCTGGGTGAAATTGAAGAACCATCTGATCTGGAGAACTTCGTGGTAAAAACCGAAGAAGGCAATGCGGTTTACCTGAAGGATATTGCCGTGGTGACCTTTGAGGAGGAAGACAAAACCACTTACGCCAGGGAATTCGGTGAAAGCGTGGTGATGCTCGACGTTAAAAAGCGCGCGGGTAAAAATGCCATTACAGCCGCCGACAAGATCAAGGAACTGGTGAAGGAAAGCAAGGAAAATTACTTTCCGGCAGACCTGGAGATCTCCATCGCAAACGACTCCTCGAGCCGGACCCTCAACCAGGTGGAAGACCTGGTTAACAACATCATTTTCGGGATCATCCTGGTGGTTACGGTACTGATGTTCTTTTTGGGCTTCCGCAATGCATTGTTTGTTGGTTTCGCCATCCCCATGTCTATGTTCATGTCCTTTGCCATCCTCTCCATGCTGGGTTATACTCTGAATACCATGATCCTCTTCGGGATGATTATGGGCCTGGGGATGCTGGTAGACAATGGCATTGTGGTGGTAGAAAACGTGTACCGCCTGATGGAACAGGAAGGCATGAGCCGGATTGAAGCCGCCAAAAAAGGGATAGGGGAAATAGCCTACCCTATCATCATCTCTACGCTCACCACGGTGGCAGCCTTTGTTCCCCTTGGCCTCTGGCCCGGGATATTTGGGCAGTTTATGATCTATTTTCCCATCACGCTATCGGTAGTACTGGGGTCTTCGCTCTTTGTGGCCATCTTTATGAATTCCATGCTGGTTTCCCGGTTTATGGATGTTGGGGAGAAGGAACTCAGCCGGAAACAACTCATCCGCCTCAGCGTCATTATGGTCGGCCTGGGTATCTTCATCCTGCTGGTTGGGGGTGCGGTTCGCGGTTTCGGGACCCTCCTCATCTTTACCGCCGCCATGTTCTGGATCTATAAGTATGGCCTGAAGAAATGGGCCAGGAATTTTCAGAACAACACCATGGTGCGTTTCGAGAACTGGTATGAGAAGCGGCTGATCCATGCCCTTCGCCGCAATAATGTCTATTGGTATTTTGGGAGCACCGTCTTGTTGTTGGTGGTGGTTTTTATGCTCTTCGGGGTATCGTTGGGCAGCGGGCGTACCAAGGTGGAGTTCTTCCCCGACAATACGCCCAATGAGATCTATGTGTATATAGAATATCCGCAGGGGACCGCCATCGAAAAAACCAATGAGATCACCCAGGATATAGAAAAACGGGTCTATGCAATCGCCAATGCCGACAAATACACCCGTGGTGATTACAATTACCTGGTGGAAACCGCAGTTTCGCAGGTTGGTGAAGGTGCAGGAAACCCCTTTACAGACGGGGGTTCGTCAGCTGAAATGCCCCACCGGGGCAAGGTTACCCTCTCCATGAGGGAATATAAATACCGGGATGGCAGGGATACGGAGCAACTGCGAAGGGAAATACAGGATGGCTTAAAGGGTATATATCCCGGGGTGGCCCTGTCTGTTGAAAAAGAGGCGGCGGGCCCCCCTGCCGGATACCCTATCAATATTGAACTGGAAGGCCCGGATTATGACGAGCTCATCGCCACCGCCGAAGATATCCGTAACTTCATCAACAGCAAGAATATAGGAGGGATTGAGGAATTGAAGATAGATGTGAATAAAGGTAAACCTTCCATGGACGTGGTGGTCGACCGGAAAAAAGCCGGGGAACTGGGGGTGGCGGCAGGTCAGGTAGGCAACCAGCTCCGTCGTTCGATCTTTGGGGAGAAAGCCGGGGTTTACAAGGAAGAGGGAGATGATTACGACATCAATGTGCGCTTCAACGAGGAACTGCGATATGATAAGAACGCGCTTTTTGACCAGAATATCATCTTCCGGGACCAGGCAAGCGGACAGATCAGGGAGATTCCCGTATCTGCGGTTGCTACCCAAAAGAACACTTCGGCCTTCAGCGCCATCAAACACAGGGACAAAAAACGGGTGGTTACGGTATATTCCGGCCTTAAACCCGGATTTTCTGATGCCGGGGCCATTGTAAACGAGATCCGTGAGGAAATGGAAAATTTCAGGGCCCTGCCCAAGGATGTCAGGATTGACTATACTGGGCAGCTGGAAGAGCAAAACAAGCAGATGCAGTTTTTGGTGGGGGCCTTTTTCTCCGGCCTGGGGCTCATTATGCTGATCCTGATTTTCCAGTTTGGGGGGATCTCCAAACCGCTGATCATCATGCTCGCCATCTTCCTCAGTTTTATTGGCGTATTTGGCGGGCTTATGCTTACGGGCTGGTCTTTTGTGATCATGATGACCATGATGGGCATCATTTCGCTGGCGGGAATCGTGGTGAACAACGGGGTGGTCTTGCTGGACTATACCCAGATCCTTATAGACAGGAAGAAGGTGAGCCTGGACCTTTCGGACGACGACCTGCTGAGCAGGGATGAGGTCAGGGAAGTCATCATCCGCGGCGGGAAGGCAAGGCTCCGGCCGGTAATCCTCACGGCGATTACCACGGTATTGGGCCTTATCCCCCTGGCCATCGGCCTGAACATCGATTTCTTTTCGCTCTTCTCGCAATTCGATGCCAATGTGTATATGGGCGGGGATAACGTGATCTTCTGGGGGCCGCTTGCCTGGACGGTAATTTTCGGGCTTATTGTGGCCACCTTCCTTACCCTGATCATTGTACCCGTACTCTTTTTTATTACCTACAGGTTAAAACTGCGTATCCGCGGCAGGAGGGAAAAGCCCAAAAAACCCGTAGAAAACGAATTGCTGGAAGCAGTTGCATAACAAAAACCCCGTCCCCGATGACGGGGTTTTTTGTTCCCTGCGTCAATATGCCTGCCAGGGCTTTCGGGGAAGAGCTATACTTCTTACATTTGCCGCTACAAATAAACATGCCATGTACAGAAGCCATAGCTGCGGAGAATTACGCCTCACCCATCTTGCAAAAGAAGTCACCCTTTCCGGCTGGGTGCAGACCATACGCGACAAGGGATTTGTGGTCTGGGTCGACCTCCGCGACCGTTATGGGGTTACCCAGCTGGTTTTTGATGCCGAGCGCTCNGATGCCGCCATTCTGGAGAATGCCCGTAATCTGGGGCGTGAATTCGTGATNCAGGCAAAAGGCCGGGTAATAGAACGCACATCCCGGAACCCTAAATTGCCNACAGGGGACATTGAGGTGCTGGTTACGGAACTGAAGATCCTGAACAAATCCCTTGTCCCGCCCTTCACCATTGAAGACGACACGGACGGGGGCGAAGACCTGCGGATGAAATACCGCTATCTGGATATTCGCAGGAACCCCATCAAAAATAACCTGATCTTCCGGCACAAGGTAACAATGGAGGTGAGGAAGTACCTCTCGGCACAGGGGTTTATAGAGGTGGAGACCCCTTACCTCATCAAATCGACCCCGGAAGGGGCCCGCGATTTTGTGGTCCCCAGCAGGATGAATGAAGGGCAGTTCTACGCCCTGCCCCAATCGCCCCAGACTTTTAAGCAATTGCTGATGGTAGGCGGGCTCGACAAATATTTCCAGATTGTGAAATGTTTCAGGGATGAAGACCTGCGGGCAGACCGCCAGCCGGAGTTTACGCAGATCGACTGTGAGATGGCCTTTGTGCAGCAGGAAGACATCCTGCAGACCTTTGAAGGCCTTACCCGCCATCTGCTAAAGGAGATCAGGGGGGTAAGCCCGGGCGCCTTTCCAAGGCTGACTTACGATGAGGCTATGAGGCGATACGGGAACGACAAGCCCGATATCAGGTTCGGGATGGAATTTGCAGAACTGAATGAGCTGGCACAGCAGGGCGGTTTTGAGGTTTTTAATACGGCCGAATTGGTAGTGGGGATAGCCGTGCCCGGGGCAGGGGAATATACCCGCAAGGAACTGGATGCCCTGGTGGAGTGGGTAAAACGCCCTCAGGTAGGTGCCAAAGGCCTGGTGTATGTTAAGTGCAATGCCGACGGCAGCTATAAATCCTCGGTCGACAAATTCTACGGGCAGGAAGAACTGGCTTCCTGGGCCAGGGCAACAGGGGCCGTGGCAGGAGACCTTATCTGTATCCTGTCGGGTGATGCACATGCCACCCGCACACGGCTCAGTGCCCTGCGGATGGAAATGGCCAACCGCCTCGGCCTGCGGAAACCTGATGAGTTCGCGCCGCTATGGGTGGTAGATTTCCCCCTTCTGGAACTGGATGAGGAAAGCGGGAATTACCATGCCATGCACCACCCCTTTACTTCCCCCAAACCAGGGCAGCTGGAGTTGCTGGAAACAGATCCCGGAGCGGTACGTGCCAATGCCTATGACCTTGTCCTGAATGGCAATGAAATTGGGGGCGGATCCATCAGGATCCACGATAAGCAAACCCAGGCCACGATGTTCAGGCACCTGGGCTTTTCCGCGGAAGAGGCAAAGGCGAGGTTTGGTTTCCTTATGGACGCTTTCCAGTATGGCGCCCCGCCCCATGGCGGCATCGCTTTTGGCCTCGACAGGCTGGTGGCTATCCTCGGAGGCCAGGAAACCATCCGCGATTTTATCGCTTTCCCTAAAAACAACAGTGGCAGGGATGTTATGATAGATGCCCCGGCACCCATAGACCAGGAGCAGTTGAAGGAGTTGCATTTAAAGTTGGATATCTGAGTACATGTGACCGGTTAGCAACGGGTTCCATTTTTTAATACCTTTATTCGAATAGCCGAGCAATGCCGAGCAAAAGCAATACGCTTTTAACCCGTTTCCTGAAATGGAGGTACCGCAATATCTCCAGTAAAACCTTTACCCAACTCATGAGCGTGGTGGTAGGTTTCCTGGCGGGCCTCGCAGCGGTTACCCTGAAGAACATCACCTACTTTATCGAATCGGTCCTCGAAAGGGGTGTTATTTCCTCGAGCAACCAGCTGTATTTCATCCTCCCGGTAATGGGGTTGACCCTGGTATTCCTCTATGTGAAATATGTGCACCGGGAAAAGCTGGAACCCGGTATTTCTTCCATCCTGTTTGCTCTTTCAAAGAAAAAAGGCCTCATCGCATTAAAGAAAATCTACACCCCCCTGATCACCGCCCCCCTCACCGTTGGTTTCGGTGGTTCCGTTGGGTTGCTGACCCCGGCTGTGGAAACCGGGGCTGCCATCAGCTCCAATTTCGGACAGCTATTGCACATCAATGCCAAGACAAGATCCCTGCTGATCGCCTGTGCCTCAGCCGGCGCCATAGCCTCCATCTTCCAGTCGCCCATTGCCGCCATTATCTTTGCGGTGGAGGTATTCAGCCTCGACCTCACGATGATCTCGATGCTGCCCCTGTTGCTCGCCTCAATCTCCGGGGTGCTTACCTCCTATTTTTTCCTGGGCGACGAAACCCTTTTCAGCTTCACTATTACCGAGAAATTCGAGGTGCAGCATACCTTGTTCTATGTGGTGCTGGGCGTAGGTACGGCCTTTGCTTCCATTTATTTCACCCATATGTACTTTGCGATCCTGAAGTTCTTCAGTCGGTTCCGCAGCCCTAAATACAAATTACTGGTAGGCGGGCTTGCCATAGGGGTCATGCTGTATTTTATCCCGCCCCTTTACGGGGAGGGTTTCGGGTTTATCAATGACCTGCTCGACGGGAACCATATCAAGGCATTGGGAACTACCCCCTTTGATGCCTATACCGGAAATATCTGGGTGGTGATCGCCCTGCTTTTCGGGATCACCATCTTCAAGGCTGTAGCCATGACCACTACCTTCGCCGCCGGGGGCGGGGGCGGGATCTT
>JGI25321J50212_10001301_pt1 | contig 21915 bp, 18 predicted proteins | sample AutmiccommuBRH23_FD_50212 | JGI IMG/M metagenome (IMG submission 50212)
ATCCTCATCCTCGTCGTCATCATCATCCGAGGCTGGAAGATTAAAGAAGCTCTCAGCGTCGTATTTCTTTTCACGTTCTTCCGGGTGGTAGTCCTGCCCCAGAGTAAAGCTCTCCAACCCTTCGAGGGCTGTGGGGATACGCGGCTCGGCATCGCCACCAAGGCTCTGCTCGGTGCTCAGCAATTTGCGACGTTCATCATCGGTCAGCGCTGCACCTTCCTTGGCCTTTTTGGCGGCGGCTTTTTGCACGGCAGCATCCAGTTCGGATTGCTTGCACAGGCCAAGCGCCACCGGGTCGATGGGTTGGATATTGCCGATATTCCAATGGGTGCGCTCGCGAATCGCCTGAATGGTCGGTTTCGTTGTGCCCACAAGGCGCGAAATCTGACTATCGGCCAATTCTGGATGGAACTTGACCAGCCAAAGGATCGAGGCCGGGCGATCTTGACGCTTGCTGAGCGGCGTGTAGCGCGGACCACGCCGGGTCTCTTCCCCCTGAGCAGCGGCGTTGAACTTCAGCTTGAGCTTGTGCAACGGATTGGACTGCGCGCGGTCAATCTCTTCTTGCGTCAGCTGGTTATTCGCAATTGGATCAAACCCCTTGACGCCGGTGGCCACATCGCCATCGGCAATCCCCTGCACTTCCAATTCGTGCATGCCACAAAAATCGGCAATCTGCTTGAAACTGATCGTCGTGTTGTCCACCAGCCAGACGGCTGTGGCCTTGGCCATGATCGGCATAGACATCTCTCAGGTCTCCTTTACCCAAAACTTCCCCGTCGCCTGAAAGGGCGGTTCCGGCGGGCCGGAACGGGTTTCCATTGTAGGGGAACTTGGCGGCCTTATACTTGCCCTGCAAATAAAATGAAAGACCAAAGAATGCGCGCCCTTTTGCCTCTGTTTCTCTACTTGTGTCTTCTCCCTGCCTCTGCCGCCGCGCAATCAAACAGCTCAGGCGTTTTCGACTATTACGTCCTCAGCCTGAGCTGGTCGCCCACTTGGTGCGCGCTCGAAGGCGACGCACGCGGCGCCGCTCAATGCGCGGACGCGGCCGATACCGGCTGGGTATTGCACGGCCTCTGGCCGCAATATCATCGGGGTTGGCCAGAGCATTGCCAGAGCCCACATGCCCCACCCACCCGCACGATGACCCGCGCAATGGAGGATGTAATGGGAAATGCGGGACTCGCTTGGTATCAGTGGAAAAAACACGGCTCTTGCTCGGGGCTGCCCGCCGCTGACTACTTCGCCCTATCGCGCGAGGCTTATCGTCGGCTCTCGCGGCCAGAGGTGTTTCGCAAGCTCTCAAAACCGGTGAAACTNCCCGCCAAAGTGGTCGAAGAGGCGTTTCTCAAGGCCAATCCGGGCCTTGAGCCTGACATGCTGACGATCACCTGTCGCGCAGGACGCATCCAGGAGGCGCGCCTCTGCCTCTCGCGGGATTTGACCCCCGTGCCCTGCGGCGTCGATGTGGTGCGCGATTGCGCGCTGCGGGATGCGCTCTTTGATCCAATCCGCTGATCTCTCCGCATGCCCCCTTGAACCCCACCGGTAATTCCTGAATGGTCGCGCCAAACGCGCGCAGAAATCAGGGCAGGCAAAGACATGGACATCCGGGCAATCCTCATGGGGCTGGGCTTTGCGCTCATGTGGTCCTCGGCTTTCACCTCGGCGCGGATCATTGTCTCTGCCGCTCCGCCGCTCACAGCGCTTGGCCTTCGGTTCCTGATCTCGGGCCTGATCGGCATAGCCATCGCCCTGTTACTGGGGCAAACGTGGCGTCTCACGCGGGCACAATGGCGCGCCACTATCATTTTCGGAATCTGTCAGAATGCGCTCTATCTCGGCCTGAATTTTGTCGCCATGCAGACGATCGAGGCCTCCTTGGCCGCGATCATCGCCTCCACCATGCCGCTCATCGTGGGCTTTTTCAGCTGGATCTTTTTGAAGGAGCGGCTTGGAAAGGTTGGAATCATGGGGCTCTTTGCCGGGCTTGGCGGCGTGGTGATCATCATGGGCGCGCGGCTTCAGGGGGGNATGGACCTCTATGGCGTGGGTCTCTGTGTGATTGCGGTGTTTGCACTGGCCTTTGCCACGCTGGCGGTGCGCGGCGCGGCATCGGGGGGCAATTTCCTGATGGTTGTAGGCTTGCAGATGATGGTGGGCGCGGTCCTGACCGGCTCCATCGGCCTTGCCACTGAACCCCTCGTAATCGACTGGAGCACGCAGCTTGTGGTGGCCTTCCTCTACACCACGCTGATCCCCGGCCTCGCCGCCACGCTGGTCTGGTTTCTCTTGGTCGAGCGGATCGGCGCCACCCGCGCCGCCACCTTCCATTTCCTCAACCCGTTCTTTGGCGTGGCCATCGCCGCGATGCTGCTCAATGAGGCGCTGCGGTTGGGCGACCTGATCGGCGTGCTGGTGATCATGGGCGGGATTCTGGCGGTGCAACTGTCACGGCAAGGGCGGATTTGATCCATTCACCGGCAACGCCCTTAGGTCTCGGACATCGCAAGTTTGAAAGCGGCAAAGCAAAAGAACAAGCCCAGAGTTGCTTCTATCCAGCGCCGGCCGGCGGCATAGGCTGTGCGGACAGGCGCTGCCGACAATGCCACGGCCCAAGCCCCGTGGCATCCGAAGGAAATTGCAAACGCTCCGGCGAAGAAGAGCGTCACCACTCCGGCCCCGGCACCCTCAACTGACCCGATAGAGGCAATCGCGATCCAGAATGCAATCGCCTTGGGATTGGTAATCTGCAACAAGTAACCAGCCATGAAATGCCGCAGCGGTGAACGACGTTCGGCGTTCAGAGGGCGCAGAGCGGGTGGGTTCAACGCCTTTTGAAACGCCCCCCATGCAAGATAGAGAAGATAGGTGGCCCCAATGACGCGCAGAGCGCTCATCGCCCAGGCAGCCTGTGACAGGATAAGGCCGACCCCCAACATGGTTAGAATGTTGATTGTTGTGCTTCCGACGGCAACCCCCAACGTCGCCATCAGCGCTGGCCGGCGCCCATGTTCGGTGGCAATCCCAATCAACATGGCCACGGATGGCCCCGGCGAAGACGCTGCGACCAAAAGAATGGCGTAGGCAGCCAAGATGCCGGGCAAGTACAAGGCAAGGTCGGTCATGGTGATTTCCAATTGATTTCCGGTATGCTCATTTCTGCGGAAAACCGACCCTCTGTCCAGCGCCAACACTTCGCTATATATCGAAGTATGCCTGAAATCAACGAGGGAGCATCCCACCCCCAGAATCCGCCACTTGCCACCATGACCTCTGGCGTAGGTAGCAGCCCGTCCCTATCAGAAAAGCGAGGTCAGCCGATGCGCCCCCGCGGCCCATCCCCTACCTGCCCACGATGCAAAAGCAGGTGATCGAGTATCACGCAGGCCATCATCGCCTCGCCCACCGGCACCGCGCGAATACCGACGCAGGGATCATGCCGCCCCTTGGTCACGACCTCGATGGGGTTTCCATCCACGGTGATCGACTGGCGCGGGGTCAGGATTGATGATGTAGGCTTGACCGCAAACCGCACAACGATCTCCTGGCCTGTCGAAATCCCACCAAGAATACCCCCCGCATGGTTCGAAGCGAAATGCGGGCCATTCTCGCCCATGAAAATCTCATCGGCATTGGCGCTGCCGGTGAGGCGCGCCGCCGACATGCCTTCGCCAATCTCGACGCCTTTGACGGCATTGATTGACATCATCGCGGCGGCCAGATCCGTATCCAGCTTACCATAGATCGGCGCGCCAAGCCCCGCAGGCACGCCGCGCGCGACGACTTCGATCACCGCGCCGACCGAATCGTGCTTCTTGCGCAACGCTTGCAGATAGTCTTCCCACGCAGGCGCCGCCGCCGCATCGGGCAGCCAGAAATCATTGCCGTCAATCGCGTCCCAATCGAACCGCGCGCGGTCCAATTCCATCTCGCCCATGGCGACCATGTAGCCCTTGATCTCGATCTCCGGCACCAAGGCCGCAAGCGCGGCCCGCGCCACACCGCCCGCTGCCACCCGCGCCGCCGTTTCCCGCGCCGAAGACCGCCCGCCACCGCGCGGATCACGCAGACCATACTTGAGGTGATAGGTGATATCGGCATGGCCGGGGCGGAACGTCTTGGCAATCTCGCCATAATCGCGCGAGCGTTGATCGGTGTTCTCGATCATCAACTGGATCGGCGTGCCCGTGCTCTGGCCCTCGTAGACGCCTGAGAGGATGCGCACCGCATCGGGCTCGTTGCGCTGCGTCATGTTCTTGTTCTGGCCCGGACGGCGCTTGTCCAGCCAGAGCTGCAACATCGCCTCATCCAGCGCCACGCCCGGCGGGCAACCATCGACCGTAGCACCCAAGGCAGGGCCGTGACTTTCGCCCCAAGTGGTGAAACGAAACAGATGACCAAATGTGTTGAGGCTCATGCGCAAGGCTCCTTTGTCGTTCATCTAGCCTCGGCTTGTCCGCGCCTCAAGCCATTTTGGCGGGCATTTGTCGCAAACAGGCGATCCATGGGATCGAATCGCGATAGTCTCTTGCTCGGGATGGGCTGGCGGAGCGGTATAAACCGAATGACAGCGGCACGTTCAAAAAACACTGGCGCAGGGCACGGACCCTGCTAACACTACCGGCAAGACTGTCCAAAAACGACAGCACACCGACAACAAACTCAACAGGGAGAAGATAATGACCAATGACACCTCGCACGACAACGTGCGCCCGGTCGTCCGCAAGATGGCCGAGGACACCCGCGCCGGCAAGATGAGCCGCCGCGAATTCGTGGCGCTTGCTTCGACCTTCGGCGCATCCTCTGCCGCAGCCTANGGCCTCCTTGGCCTTGCGGCACCCGCCCCCGCCTATGCTCAAGAGGGCAAGACAGGCGGCGTGTTGCGCGTNGCCAGCCGGGTAATGGACATCACCGACCCGCGNAAATATGCGTGGTCCGAGCCGGGCAACCTGGCCCGTCAATTCTGCGAGCCGATGGTCCGCTGGGCCTCGGATTTCACCTTTCAGCCGATGCTGCTCGAAGCGTGGGAGGTCAGCGACGACGCCAAGACCTACACGCTCAAAGTGCGCCAGAATGCGGTCTGGAACAACGGCGACGCCTTTACCGCAGATGACATCATCTACAATCTCAACCGCTGGTGCGACAAGGCGGTCGAGGGCAATTCCATGGCCTCGCGCATGGGCACTCTGATCGACCCCGAGACCAACAAGGCCATTGATGGCGCCATCGAGCGCGTCGATGATTTCACCGTTCGCCTCAACCTGCCGCGCCCTGATATCACCATCATCGCGGGCATGTCGGACTATCCCGCGCTCTGTGTGCATTCGAGCTTTGGAGAAGATGGCGATCTGGCCAAAGCCCCCATCGGCACCGGCCCGTTTGAGCTTGTTTCGATCGAGATCGGTGTTGCTGCGGAATACAAGCGCCGCGAGAATGGCAAATGGTGGGGCGGCGATGTCTATCTCGACGGCATCCGCTTTATCGACTTTGGCGAGGACAACGCNTCGATCGTTGCTGCGTTTGACGGCGACGAAATCGACATCAACGACGAATCCACGGCCGATTTCATCGAATCCTACGACGCACTTGGCCTGACCAAACAGTCCAAACCCACGGCCAACACCATCGTCGCCCGCATGCGCGCCGATACCGCGCCCTATGACAGCAAAGACTTGCGTAACGCCATTCAATTGGCCTGCGACAATGCCGTGCTCTTGGCGATCTCGATCAATGGCGAGGGTGTGCCTGCGGAAAACCACCACGTTGCCCCGTTCCACCCGGAATATGCCGAACTGCCCGCTATCGCGGCAGACCCGGCCAAGGCCATCGAAATGGCACGCGCTGCGGGCCATGGCGATACAGAGATCGACATCATCTCGATTGATGGCGATTGGCGCACCACGACCACCGATGCCATCGGCGCGCAACTGCGTCAGGCCGGCTTCAACGTCAAGCGGACCGTGATCCCCGGCTCGAGCTTCTGGAACGACTGGACCAAGTATCCGTTCTCGACCACCAACTGGGGGCCGCGCCCCTTGGGTGTGCAGGTGCTGGCACTGGCCTATAAATCAGGCGAAGCGTGGAACGAATCCGGGCACGCCAACCCAGAGTTCGATGCCCTGCTTGACGAGGCGCTCGGCATTTTTGACGCAGACAAGCGCCGCGAATATTCCGCCAAGCTGCAAGCGATGTTGCAAGACAGCGGTGCGGTGATCCAGCCGTTCTGGCGCAATCAGGCGCTGCACCACACCGACAAGGTCAAGGGCGTGCAAGCGCATCAATTCCGCGAAATGCATTACGAGCAGGTCTGGCTCGACGTCTGATCGCCCCCGCCTGACAGATCGGGCCGCCCATGACGGGCGGCCCGTTTCATTTACGCCACCTCTGCACGCAAGACCGCCATCCGCTCGGTCAAGAGCTTGCGTGACATCTCATCCTTGAGCTTACCTTGATCGTCAAACGCGTTCATCGCCCCGGCAATCAACACAGCCGTGCCGGGCAAGAGCCGCGCTTGCAACTGGGTAAGGCAAGACAGCGTCATGAACTGCGCGGTCTCGCCCCCGGTGCGCCCCGCAGAGGCGGACACCACCACGACGGGTTTATCCTTNAAGGCCGCACCCGGCACCCGGCTGATCCAGTCCAGACCATTCTTGAGCACGCCAGTGATACCTTTGTTGTATTCCGGCGCNCCGATCACCACGGCATCCGCATCCTTGATCTGCTGGACGAGGTGCTTCACTGCATCTGGCACGCCCTCCGCTTCTTCCAGATCGCCATCATAAAGCGGCAGCGCCAGATCGCCCTCGCTCACATCCGCCGGGCCAAAGGCCTCTGCCGCNTCGGCCAAAAGCATGCGGTTATACGATCCTTTGCGCAGCGATCCTGAAATCAACAAGAGCTTCGGGTTTGCCATCTGAAATCCTCTCAAGGGTTATAATCGTTCCGCGCACAAACTGGTGCGCGACACGGCATTTGGCAACCGTGACTGCCCGCACAGCCGCTGTGCAAGCTCTCAGAGCCCAAGAAAAACCCCGGCGCGGGGATCAAACCGCAGCCGGGGAAGTACCCGCCAAAGAGTGCGAGGAGGACGTCGTTACCAGTCCACCGGACCCTTGTCCGCGAATTGATGGACCAGAAAATCAATAAAGGCCCGCACCTTGGGTTGGGTGAACCGACCCGGCGGATAGACCGCATAAATGCCCTGCAATTCCAGCGGCAAATCAGGCATGGCATCTTCAATCAGCCCATCGGCCATGGCACGCGAATAGAGAAACGAGGGTAGATAAGCGATACCAAGCCCCGAAATCGCAGCATTCAGGAGGGATTGACCATCGTTGACGCTGAGCCCCCCCGCCGTGCGCACTTGCCGCTTTTCCCCCGAGGGCGCGGTCAGTTTCCACACCGCGCCACCTGCCTGACTCGAATAATGCAAGAGCTTGTGTTCGTTGAGATCGTCAATCTTCTGCGGCCGCCCGTATTTTTCAAAGTAATTCGGGCTGGCGATCATCCGCTTGGTGGTCTCTGTCAACTTGCGGGCGCGCAGCGTGCTGTCCTCCAACTCGCCAATGCGCACCGCCATGTCAAACCCTTCGGAGATCAGCTCGACATAGCGATTGTTGAGCACCATATTTACAGTGATGTCTGGGAATTCATCCAGGAATGTTCCCAACACCGGGCTCAGATGATTGACCCCGAAATCTGTGGCTACGGAAATCCGCAACAGGCCCGACGGGTCCGACTGCATCGAACTCACCAGCGCATCCGCCTCGCCCGCGTCATTCAGAACCCGCAATGCCCGATCATAATAGGCAAGCCCAATCTCNGTCGGGCTCACCCGCCGCGTGGTNCGGTTGAGCAACCTTGCCCCCAAACGGGCCTCCAGCGACGACACGTGCTTGGACACGGCGGATTTGGAAATGCCCATCTTGCGGGCTGCGTCAGTAAATCCACCCTGATCCACCACGGTGGCAAAGGCTTCCATCTCGGTCAGGCGATCCATACTCGTACCTCTGAGTTGCGTCTTGAAGATCTTTGTGACGGGAAAATCGGGCACAACTGGGGCGCTTGCCAGACAATATCTGGATTTCGTCGTCATCGTTCGCCAGCTGGAAACATGGAAACACCAAGCTGTGATTGTTGACGAGATACGTCAGCGCACCACTTATGTTACCATATCCATCGGAGGAGCTACCATGACGCGCATCATTACACTCACTGCCGCCGCCTTTCTGAGCCTCACGAGCCCCCTCTTCGCCGGGGATACCCCCGCACCCGAAGGGGCCGAGGTCTATTTCGTCAATCTCGAGGATGGCGCCACCGTCACGGCACCGGTCACCGTCATCTTTGGCCTCAAAGGCATGGGCGTGGCCCCTGCCGGCACCGAAAAAGAGGCGACCGGGCATCATCACGTGCTGGTCAACCGCCCGCCTTTGGGTGAAGGGCCGGACGGTACCGAGGAGCTGAACGTGGGTCTGCCCGCCGATGACAACCACCGCCATTTCGGCGGCGGCCAGACACAGGTGACGCTGGATCTGGCACCGGGCACCCATACGTTACAACTGGTCATGGGCGACCTGAACCATGTGCCCCACGATCCGCCGGTGGTATCCGAGGTGATCACGATCACCGTCGAATAAGCCGCGTCAGAGCGCGGCAGCCAGCCGCGTGCCCTGATCAATCGCGCGTTTCGCATCAAGTTCGGCGGCCAGATCCGCGCCGCCNATCACATGNGNCGTNACGCCCCGCGCCTCCAGAGCGTCGGCCAGGCTGCGCTCGCTCAACTGACCCGAGCAGAGCACGACGGTATCCGCCTCGATCAGCGTCGGGCGTTCACGCGCCTCGCCAAAACTCACATGCAACCCCGCCGCGTCAATGCGCTCGTAATTGACGCCGCCGATCATCTCGACGCCTTTCATCTTGAGCGCGGCACGGTGAATCCAGCCCGTTGTTTTGCCCAAACGCTTGCCGGGGGCCTCTGCCTTGCGCTGCAAGAGCGTGACCTTGCGCGCGGGCGGCTCTGGCTGCGGCCCCTGCGGCAACAGACCTCCGCGCACCTCTGCCGGATCGCCCACGCCCCATTCGGCGCGCCAGAGCGCGATATCCTCGGTCGGGCTGATCCCCTCATGCACAAGGTATTCGGACACGTCGAATCCAATGCCGCCCGCGCCCACAACCGCCACACGGCGACCCACCTCTGCGCCCCCCCGCAACACGTCGATGTAATTCACCACATTCGACGCATCCTGCCCCGGGATACCCGGATCGCGCGGGACAACGCCGGTGGCGATGATCACGGCGTCAAACCCGTCCAAATCCTCGGGACGCACCTCCTGCCCCAGCCGCAGATCGACGCCCGATTCGGCAACCATGGTGCCGAACCAGTCCACCAACCCGCGAAACTCTTCCTTACCAGGGATGACCTTGGCCATGTTCAACTGACCACCCAGTTCCGCCGCGCGATCAAAGAGCGTCACTTGATGCCCCCGCTCCGCCGCCGTAATCGCCGCCGAAAGGCCCGCAGGCCCCGCACCAACCACCGCAATCCGCTTGGACACCGTCGCAGGCGCAATCACCAATTCCGTCTCATGGCAGGCGCGCGGATTGACCAGACAGGATGTCAGCTTGCCCGAGAATGTGTGATCGAGGCACGCCTGATTGCACGCGATGCAAGGCGCAATCGTGGCGCTGCGTCCCGCCACCGCCTTGTTGACGAATTCCGCATCCGCCAGAAACGGCCGCGCCATGCTGACCATATCGGCAGCGCCCTCCGCCAGCACCNCCTCGCCCACTTCGGGCGTGTTGATCCGGTTCGAGGTGATGACGGGAATCCCCACCTTGCCCATCAGCTTTTTCGTGACCCAGGCAAAACCCGCACGCGGCACGCTCGTCGCAATCGTGGGGATCCGTGCCTCATGCCAGCCGATGCCNGTGTTGAGGATCGAGGCACCCGCACCCTCGATTTCTTGCGCCAGTTGCACCACCTCGTCATGGGTGCTGCCACCCGGCACCAGATCAATCATGCTGAGCCGGTAGATGATGATAAAGTCAGACCCCACCGCCGACCGCGCCCGGCGCACCACCTCGATCGGCAGGCGCATACGGTTCTCATAAGAGCCACCCCAGCGATCCTCGCGCTTGTTGGTATGGGTCACAAGAAACTGGTTGAGGAAATACCCCTCAGACCCCATGATCTCGACCCCGTCATAGCCTGCCTCGCGCGCACGGGTTGCGGCGGTGACGATATCAGCGATCTGTTTCTCGATCCCGTCCTCATCCAATGCCTTGGGCGTAAAGGGTGAAATCGGCGACTTGATGGCCGAGGCGCTCACGCATTCCTTGCCATAGGCATAGCGCCCGGCATGCAGGATCTGCATCGCGATGAGACCACCTGCCTCATGCACCCGGTCCGTGACGATCNGGTGATTGGCGATATCCTCGGGCGTAAAGAGCCCCGCCGCACCGGGNAACACGCCCCCCTCGCGATTGGGCGCCATGCCGCCCGTGACCATCAGACCGACACCGCCCCGCGCGCGCGCTGCATAAAACTCCGCCACCCGGTTCCAGTCGCGGGTTTCCTCCAGCCCCGTGTGCATCGACCCCATCAGCACGCGGTTCTTTAGCGTCACATGCCCCAGATCGAGCGGGCTGAGAAGATGCGGATACTCGGACATGGCTGACCTCCCTTGGCTGCCTCGCACCATGGCTTGGGCCTACGATCTTGTCACCCCGAAACGCTGCGTTACACAGTGGGCCGGTGAGAGCGCCTGGGCAACGGCCCCATAGAAACGATCCAGCGCGCGCGTTGACCATGACCATAACGCCCCAGGACCCTTACCCGACAAAGCGCCGTGCCACCTCGCCCGCCATATAGCTCACACGCCCGCCCGCAAGCGTGGCCATCACACGCCGTGTCTCGGGCTCGATGACCACCAGATCAGCCCGCAATCCCGCCTGCAACACACCGCGGTCGTCCAGCCCAAGCACCTCTGCCGGACCGCGAGAGACAAGCCGCCATGCCGTTGCCAGATCACAAACCCCGCCATCCGCGAGAAAAAACGCCGCGCGCTTGAGCGAGGGATAGTGATAATCCGACGCCAGCGCATCCACGAGGCCCATCGCCACCAGATCGACCGCGCTGACATTGCCCTTGTGTGACCCACCACGCACCAGATTGGGGGCGCCCATGATGACGCTATCGCCACCCGCGCGCGCCTCTTCGGCGGCTTCCACTGTCTCGGGGAATTCGGCAATCGTCATGCCGCGCGCCCGCGCCACGCGCCGCGCCTCGGCGGTCCCGTCATCATGGCTCCCCAACCGCACACTCTGCGCGCGCAACCCAGCACTCAACCGTTCCAACGCAGGCCCGACCTCGGTTATTCTGTCATGCAATCCCTGAATGAACTCCAGATGCTTTTCGGGATTGCGCCCAATCCGAAGCGCCTGCCCGGTCAACCCCTGAGGCCGCTTGCCCGCCGCCAATGCCGCATGCGGCAGGTGATCGTTGAACACAACATAGCCGATGCCATGCCGCGCTACCATCTCGAGCACCGCATCATAATCCTCAAGCAAGGACATCTCGAACCGCAATTGCGCCAGCAAATCCGTGTCAACCCTGCCCCGCACCTCTCCGAGCGCGTCGAACACACGGTCCGCAAACTCCGCACCGCGCATCCCACCTTCCCAGCTATAGAACTGCGCCAGAACGGCGGTGGTGATGCCATTGGCGGCCAGTTCCGCCTCGGTCGCGATCATGCCTTGGGCAAGATCCTTCATCGCACCGCGCCGGGGGGCCAGATGCCGCTCGAACCCGTCACCATGCACATCGACGAGGCCGGGCAGAACCATGTATCCGCTTAGATCAATCTCTCGGCCCTCAGGCGCATCGGTGACAAGCCCGTCGCTGAGGGACAAATCCCCATCCTCAAGCCCGTCAGGCCGCAGCACCTGCGCCCCGCGCAATGTCACAGTCAGCACGCTCATCCTCCACGCCGCCCAAACAGAACATCGCCCAAACTCAGGCCATGGTCGAATTGCCCATGCTCCAGAAATTCCTCGATCTGCGCGATCACGAGCGGGTTGTTCATCAGGAATGTATGCGTCACCGGCAGGGTGATGTGATCGGCCATGCCTTCGACCCTTGTCGAGGCGACCGAGACCTTGCCATCGTCCGGCCCGTCGATCAGGCTGGAAAAATAGGGGTTGAGCGAGCGGGTGCCCGCGATCACCCCCAANTCGAAATCCACCGGCGGCAGGTTTTCCGGCACGCCGCCCGGCCCGGTTTCCAGTTGCAGCCCCGCAGGACCGTTGAGCCAGCGGAAAAGCTCGAGACCGCCCAGTTCATCCACCAATTCGCTGCCATGATTGGGCGGGGCCAGCATCACGACCCGGCCCATCTGGTCGGGGCGATTTTTCTGGAGCCAGAGCCGCAAGAGAATGCCACCCATGGAATGCGTGACGAAATGCACCCGCGTCGCGCCACAGACCCGCACGGCAAAGGGCAGTGTCTCACGCGCAAGCCGCTCGATTTCTTCTTCGGTCGACGGGTAATCGGGGCTGAAAACATCATAGCCGCGCGCCTCAAGCACCTCTTGCAGGATCACAAAGGACGCATCAGAGCGCGCCAGCCCATGCAAGAGCACCACGCAATCGGCCCGCGCCGCCGTGGTCCAGAAGGCCAAGACTAGGCCCGCAAGGATGGTCACTCTGCTCATGTCGCCCCCATAGGCGCAAATGCGCGCGCTGAACAGGGGCTACGCGCCGTCCCGTTTGCGCAGCCCCGCCGCGCGCATCTGGCTCAGCGTCACCCGCGGGGTCAGCGCCTCGGGCGAGATCACGAGATCAAGCACAGCACCGGTGGGCGAGGCGCAGGCGCGCGCAAAGGCGTCCGCGAACTCCTCGGTCCGCTCCACCCGTTCACCGTGAAATCCATAGGCGCGCGCCAGGGCCGCGAAATCCGGGTTGACCATATCGGTGCCCGAGACGCGTTCGGGATAGGTCCGCTCTTGATGGGCGCGGATGGTGCCGTAGATGCCATTGTTGAGGATCAAAATCACCGGCTGTGCGCCCGCCTGCGCGGCTGTAGCCAATTCCTGACAGGTCATCTGGAAATCACCGTCGCCCGCGAAACAGACCACGCGCCGCTCCGGATACATGACTTTGGCGGCAATCGCCGCCGGGACGCCATAGCCCATGGCTCCCGATTGCGGGGCCAGAAGGCGCATTTGAGGCCCGTATTTCAGGAACCGCCCCGACCAGATCGCGAAATTTCCCGCACCGTTGGTGATGATCGCATCCGCGGGCAGCACCTCGCGCAGATGGGCTGTCACCTTGCCCATATCGACAGGCGAAGGCAGGTCCGGCAAATCAAACCCCGCCTCATAGCCTGCGCGCGCCTCTGCCCGCCAAGCGGCCCAATCACCCGCGACCGGCCCGCCCGCGTTCAGCGCACGCACAAAGCCATTCGGCCCCGCCTGAATGCCCAGTTGCGGCTGATAGACCTTGCCCAGTTCCAGATCAGAGCCATGCACATGGATGAGGCGCTGCTTGGGTTCTGGTAGGTCAAAGACCGTGTAACCATCCGTGGAGTTTTCACCAAACCGATTGTTGATCGCCAGAATCACATCCGCCTCAGCCAAGAGGCGGCGCACATTGGGCACCATGCCCACACCGGCCTCGCCGCAAAACACCGGCGCGTGATTGTCGAACTGATCCTGATAGCGAAAGACCGAGACGACCGGGATGTCGGACCCCACCGCAAACTCTCCCAAATCTGCGCGACCGGCCTCTGTCCAGTTGCAGCCGCCGTAGAGGATGAGTGGTCGCTGGGCCCCGGCCAGCATTTCGCGCGCCCGCGCCATGGCCTCTGCGCCCGGTTCCGGTTCTGGATACGTCCCCGGCCCAGAGAGCGGCAGCACCTCGGTCACATCGGTCAGCATATCCTCGGGCAGCGCCACCACCACGGGGCCGGGGCGGCCCGTCACGGCGGTTTTCCACGCCCGCGCCACGATTTCGGGGATGCGGCCCACCTGATCAATTTCGACCGCCCATTTCACCATCGTGCCAAAAACGGCGCGGTAATCCAGCTCCTGAAACGCCTCGCGCCCCTTCATATCGGTGCCCACCTGGCCGACAAAGAGGATCATCGGCGCGCTGTCCTGCATCGCGGTATGCACCCCGATCGAGGCATTGGTCGCCCCCGGCCCTCGCGTGACCCAAGCGATGCCGGGACGGCCCGTCAGCTTGCCATAGGCCGCCGCCATATAGGCAGCACCGCCCTCCTGTCGGCAGAGCGTNAAATCGAGCCGCCCGGCNGTGTCATGCAACGCATCCAATACNGCAAGATAGCTCTCTCCNGGCACGCCGAAACTGTGCCGCGCCCCAAGCGCCAACAGGCACTCCACCAACAATTGCCCCCCATTGCGCGTGTTCTTTGCCATGCCGGATCCTTTCCATGTGTTGCGCGCAAGCTGGACCAAGGCCGGGTCCAAACACAACCCCTTTTCAGCCGGCCTCGTGCCGCATACCCTCAGACCGCAACGCCCCATATGTCAGGTCCGCCCATGCCCTCGCCTCGCCTCGCCGCCCGCGCCGTGATTGTGGATCAGGGGCGCCTGTTGCTGGTCAATGCCTATGCCGATGCCGCCAGCACGCTCTGGTGCGCGCCGGGCGGTGGGGTCGAAGCGGGCACCTCGCTGCCCGACAACCTGATGCGCGAGGTTCACGAAGAAACCGGCCTCACAATCCGCGTCGGCACCCCCTGCCTGATCAACGAGTTTCATGCGCCCAGCACCGGCTTTCATCAGGTCGAGGTGTTCTTTCGCTGCACGGTGGTTGCAGGCACGCTCTCGGACGACTGGCACGATCCCGAACACATCGTCAGCCGCAGGCGTTGGGTGACAGAGACTGACATGGGGGACTTGCGGGTCAAGCCCGACAGTCTGGCGCGCGTCGCCTTTCAACGCGGGATGGGTTACGATCCACTCGAGGAAATCGTCGGCCCCTGAGCACGCCTTGGGATCACCGACACCGCGACGCCGCCCAGCACCAACGCGCTTGCCAGCACGAATTCCGCGCTCAGCGCCTCGCCCAGAAAGAGCATTCCACCGGCCATGGCGATGACCGGCACGGTCAGCTGCGCCACCGCCGCAACCGAGGCGGCCAGCCGTGGCAAGAGACTATACCAGAGCGCATAGCCCAGACCGGATGTCACCGCCCCCGACAGCACCGCGAGCACAACGCCCTGAGCCCCGATCACGATCCCTTCCGCGCCCTTGGGCACCAACCAGCCGACCAATAGGCCCACGGGGGCAGCCCAGATGAAATTCGCCGCTGTGGCCATCAACGCGTCGCCCGACCGTCTTCCGCTCAACGAATAGACACCCCAACCGACGCCCGCAGCCGCCATCAAGAGGCCATGGAAGACGCTCACCTGCGGTCCCGCTCCGGGCCAGAGCAGCCACGCAAGCCCGCCAAAGGCCAGCCCGGCCCCGATCCAGCGGCGGACCGGCATCGCCTCGCGCGCGAGCAGACCGCCTGCAAACATGGTGATCTGCACCACGCCAAACAGGATCAGTGCCCCCAGACCGGCATCAAGCGCCCGGTAGGCCAAGGAAAACCCATAAAGATAGACAAGAAGCGATAGCACCCCAACCACACGCCCCGGCCCCAAAAGCTGCACCCGACCACGCAACACCAGACACAAGACACCCAACATCACCGCGCCTGAGACAAGGCGAATAACCCCAAAACTGACCGCATCTATGCTTCCCCCTGCCAAGGCCATTCGGTTCAGCACCGAATTGGCGGCAAAGGCGATCAGGGTGAGGGCGGTCAAGAGAAAGAGGCGCATGGCCCTTTGCTACCCGCTCTCGCGCGCGGGGTATAGTCAGATGATCGTGAAAGCGCCCGCCTTCATCGTTCTGCAAATACTCAAATTCCGACCTTGCCGCCGGATCATGCCGGTGCCGGGATGGGGCCGCCCTTGGGCGACCCCAGATACCGGTGGCTCAGCTTTGCGCATCCAACTGGCCGCTGCGAAACAGCAGCCCTGCCGCCACGGTGCCAATCACCGGGGCCACGATAAAGAGCCACAGTTGCGCCAGCGCCGTGCCGCCTACGAATACCGCAGGCCCGATCGAGCGCGCCGGATTGACCGAAACACCCGTCACGTTGATGCCAACGAGATGGATCACCACAAGGGCAATGCCGATGGCCAGCCCCGCCAGATGGGCCGGCGCGCCTTTGCCGGTGGCACCAAGGATCACAACNATGAAGAGAAAGCTCGCCACCACCTCGAAAATGAAGGCCGCGGTCATGGCGTATTCGCCCAGATAGCCCGGACCCCAACCATTCTGGCCCAGCCCGTTCTGTGCGACGCTGTAATCCGCCTTGCCGCTGGCGATCAGCATCAAAATGCCCGCGCCTGCCAAAGCGCCGAGGATCTGCGCCAAGATATAGCCCGCCGCCTCGGACAGAGACATACGGCCCGCCGCCACCGCCCCCAAGGAGACAGCAGGGTTGATATGGCAGCCCGACACCGGACCGATGCCATAGGCCATGCCAATCAGCGCAAAGCCGAAGGCAAAGCTGATGCCCGCAAGGCCGATATCGCCCCCGGCAAGCACCGCCGCCCCACAGCCAAAGAGAACAAGAGTGAAAGTGCCGATGAACTCGGCCAGTTGCTTTTGCATTGGAAACCACCTGCTGAACTTGTTTAACAGGCGTAGAGTATCGCGGATTTCGATCTGTGGAATGGGGAATTTTCGGTGTTTGGGTCACATCTTTGATGCCATGCCACCGTCCAAAGAAAAGGGGCCGCCCGAAGGCAGCCCCGATCCGTTAGCATGTTGCCAAGAGTGGCTTACATCATGCCGCCCATGCCGCCCATGTCGGGCATACCGCCGCCAGAGCTTTCCTTCTGCGGCTTGTCGGCCACCATCGCTTCGGTGGTGATCAGCAGGCCAGCGATCGAGGAGGCATCCTCAAGCGCGGTGCGGACAACCTTGGCCGGGTCGATGACGCCAAACTTGAACATGTCGCCATATTCGTCGGTCTGGGCGTTGTAGCCGAACTTGGGATCTTCGCTCTCACGGATTTTGCCCGCGACAACAGATCCGTCAACACCAGCATTCTCGGCGATCTGACGCAGCGGCGCTTCCAGCGCGCGACGCACGATGGCGATCCCGGCGTTCTGGTCGCTGTTTTCACCCTCAAGCCCAGCCAGTTTCTTGGCAGCCTGAACCAGAGCCACGCCACCGCCGACAACGATGCCTTCTTGCACGGCTGCGCGCGTTGCATTGAGCGCGTCATCGACGCGGTCCTTGCGCTCTTTCACTTCCGTTTCGGTCATGCCGCCGACGCGGATCACGGCAACACCACCGGCCAGTTTGGCCACGCGCTCTTGCAGCTTTTCGCGATCGTAATCAGACGTGGTGTCCTCGATCTGCTGACGGATCTGGCTGACCCGTGCTTCGATCTCGGCCTTCTCGCCTGCACCATCAACGATGGTGGTCGCATCCTTGGTGATCGAGATTTTCTTGGCAGAGCCAAGCATGTCCATACCGACATTCTCGAGCTTCATGCCCAGATCTTCAGAGATCACCTGACCGCCGGTCAAAATTGCGATATCCTGCAGCATCGCCTTGCGACGATCGCCAAAGCCGGGGGCCTTGACAGCAGCAATCTTGAGACCGCCACGCAGCTTGTTGACCACGAGAGTCGCCAGCGCTTCGCCTTCGACGTCCTCGGCAATGATCAAGAGCGGCTTCTGGCTCTGGATCACCTGCTCGAGCAGCGGCACCATCGGCTGAAGGCTCGACAGTTTCTTCTCGTGCAGCAGGATGAGACAATCATCCAGATCGGCAATCATCTTGTCGCTATTGGTCACGAAGTAGGGGCTGAGATAGCCACGGTCGAACTGCATGCCTTCGACCACATCGGTCTCGGTCTCGAGGCCCTTGTTCTCTTCGACGGTGATGACACCTTCGTTGCCGACCTTCTGCATCGCTTCTGCGATCTGACGACCGATTTCGGACTCGCCATTGGCAGAGATCGTGCCGACCTGCGCAACTTCGGCGCTATCGTTCACGGGGCGCGATGCGGCCTTGATGGCCTCTACAACCTTGCTCGTTGCCTGGTCGATGCCGCGCTTGAGATCCATCGGGTTCATGCCGGCGGCAACCGCCTTCATACCTTCCTTGACGATGGCTTGCGCCAGAACCGTCGCGGTGGTGGTGCCGTCGCCGGCCTCATCATTGGTGCGGCTGGCGACTTCTTTCACCATCTGCGCGCCCATGTTCTCGAACTTGTCTTCCAGCTCGATTTCCTTGGCAACCGATACACCGTCTTTGGTGATGCGCGGAGAGCCAAAGGATTTGTCCAGAACCACATTGCGGCCCTTGGGCCCCAGTGTCACCTTGACCGCGTCGGCCAGGATGTTCACGCCCTTGAGCATGCGATTGCGGGCGTCTGTATTAAAGCGTACGTCTTTTGCAGCCATTATAAGGTGCTCCCGTGTTTGAGTTCCGGTCAGATCAGCGTGAGGGGGAATACCCTTACGCGATCACGCCCAGAATGTCGCTTTCCTTCATGATCAATAGCTCTTCGCCATCAACCGTGACTTCTGTGCCCGACCATTTGCCGAACAAAATGGTGTCGCCGGCCTTTACGGCCATTGCGATAAGCTCACCATTGTCCTTGCGTGCGCCATCGCCGCAGGAAACAACTTCGCCTTGGCTCGGTTTTTCTTTGGCGCTGTCGGGAATGATCAACCCGCCCGCGGTTTTAGCTTCGCTTTCAACGCGGCGGACAAGCACGCGGTCATGCAGCGGTTTAAATGCCATCTCTGAGGCTCCTTGGCTCAAAGTTACTCCCTAGTGATCCCTCTACGGNGATCATTAGCACTCATGGGGTTCGAGTGCTAACGTCGCATAGCTAGGGAGTGCGCCCGAGGGAGTCAACAGCTTTGATGGATAAAATCATGCCTTTGGCCACCAGCATCCTTGGGATTTTATGCCGCAGCGCAGCATCGACCGGGTGACAAAGTCTGCGCGGCCCCCTATAAGGCGCGCAAACCCGTCTTAACCACAGGAATCCCCGCATGACCACCCTCGTTTTTGGCCACAAATCCCCCGACACCGACTCCACCGGATCGCCCATCCTCTGGGCGTGGTATCTCAACGAGGTACAGGGCACTGCGGCCGAAGCCGTGCTCTTGGGCGAACCCAATACCGAGGCTGCCTTTCTCTTGCGCAAATGGGACTTGCCCAAGCCGCGCATCATTTCCGACGTCGACGCCGGTCAGGCCTGCGTGATTGTCGATACCAACAACCCGGCGGAACTGCCCGCCAATGTGAACAATGCCGATATTCAGGCGATCATCGACCATCACAAACTGGTCGGCGGTCTGGAAACCAAGGGCCCGATCGACATCACCGTGCGGCCGCTGGCCTGCACCGCAACGATCATGCTCGACCTTATGGGCGATGACGCAGCCAAAATGCCCGACTGGGCCAAAGCCACGGCGCTGACCTGCATCCTCAGCGATACGCTTGAATTCCGCTCGCCGACGACCACCCCGCATGACCGCGCCGTAGCCGAAAAGCTCGCAGCCGATCTCGGGATTTCCATTCCCGACTACGCGGCCGAAATGTTCGCAGCGAAATCAGATGTCTCGGCCTTTTCCGACGCAGAGTTGCTGCGCATGGATTCCAAGGAATACGAGGTCGCAGGCACGAAATTCCGTGTCTCGGTTCTGGAAACCACGTCGCCCGCCATCGTGCTCGACCGCAAGGCAAGCCTGATGAACAGCATGAAAACCGTCGCCACCGAGGACGGCGTTGATCAGGTGCTCTTGTTTGTGATCGACATCCTCAACGAAGAAGCCACCTTGCTCGTCCCCAACGATCTGGTGAAAACCCTGGCGGAAAAGAGCTTTGGTGCGACCGTCACAGGTGACGCGGTGGTCCTGCCCGGCATCATGAGCCGCAAAAAACAGATCATCCCCAGCCTCACGCTCTGATCGCCTGTCCAACACGTCTCAAAGGGCCGCCTCCGGGCGGCCCTTTTCCTTGTCGGACGGCACTCCCTCTACCGCTCGAACACCATCAGAAACGCCTCAAGCTGCGTTGGGTCAATCGGCTTGGACAGCACGGTAAGGTCGCTCGCTTGGCAATGCACGCGCACATCGGCGCTCAGATGCCCGGTGATGATCCGTGCCGGAATCGGACCGTGCCGCGCAATGATCTGCGCCACGACATCCGGTCCCCGCACGCCGCCATCCAACTCGTAATCCACCAGCATCGCATCCGGGCTCAGCCCAAGATCGGCCAGTTGCGTCAGGGCTTCGGGCAGATTGGCCGCGTCCACCACATCCGCCCCCCAACTGCGCAAGAGCAAGGTCATCGCCTGCCGCAAATCAGGGTCATTCTCGATCAACAGAACGATGCGCCCTTCTAGCGATGCCCGCGCTCCGCCATGCGGATTGAGACTGCGCGCGTCCTGACCTGACCAAAAGGAATAAACCAAAGGCACGGTCACACTGAAACAAGCGCCACAACCCAGATCAGACCGCAACTCCAGCGGATGCCCCAAGAGCGCACAGGCCCGGTCCACGATAGCCAGACCAAGACCCATCCCCTCGGCAGCGCTCACATGCGCATCCAGCCTGTGAAACTCCTGGAAAATCCGGTCCTGATCCGCNAGCGCAATCCCCGGNCCTGTATCGCGCACCTCAAGCCGCAGATTGCGCCCCTGACGCCGCGCGCCGACCAGAACCTTTCCCGACGGGGTATAGCGGATCGCATTGGCGATCAGGTTCTGCAGAATGCGGCGCAGATAGCTTGCGTCGCTCTCGACCAGAGCGTCACACGGCACATAGCGCAGGTCCAACCCCTTGAGCGCAGCAATCGGAGCGAACTCGTCGTTGAGTTGGTCCATGATCCTGCGCAGCGGAACATGGGTCACATCCACCTCGACATGCCCGGATTCGAGCCGGGAAATATCAAGCAGCGCGTCGATGATATCCTCGACACTGGTCAGCGCCCGCTGCGCCTTGTCCATCAACACGCGGTGATCGTCGCTGGCCAATTCCTCATGCAGCGACGCAAGGTAGAGCCGCGCCGCTGACAGCGGCTGGCGCAAATCATGGCTCGCCGCCGCGACGAACCGCGATTTCGAGGCATTGGCCCGCTCGGCCTTGGCCAACGCGTCCTCCAGCTCCAGCGTGCGATCGCGTACCCGCTGTTCCAGCCGCTCATTGGCATGCGCAAGCGCCCGCGCCGCTGCGCGCTCCGCCGTCACATCCGAAAAGCTGATCACAAAGCCCCGGTCGGGCATCTGCCGGGCAAAGACATCCAGCGTCTTGTGCTCGCCACTGCGCATGTAGAACCGCAATGGCGCGCGCCGATCCTGCGCCGCCACCCACGCCGCAATGTCACGCGCCGTCAAACCGCCTTCGATCTCGAAATCGCTGCCGATCCGCCGCAGAATCACATCGAATTCGATCCCCACCCGAAACCGGGACAGCGGGATCGACAACATGCTGCCCGCGTTCTGATTCCAGCCAAGCAACTGACCGCCGCGGTCAAAGATGCAAACGCCCTGATCAATGTGTTCCAACGTCGCCCGGATCAACTGCGCCTGATCGTCCAGGAGCTTGCCACGCTCGCGCCGCTCCAGCCGGATGATATCGGTNATATCGGTTTGCAGGATCACCGTCTGCCCGTCGCGGGTGCGATGTTCNCTGACCTGAACCCAGCAATCGCCGGTCAGGTTGAGGTTGAACATCACATGCTTTTCCTGATGCAACTGCATCCGCCGCGCCGTCCAATCGCCGCGACTCTGCATGTCCGGCAGTTCCAGAAACCGGCTCTGGCTCGCGTGGCGCACGTAATCGGCAAACTCCAGACCGGG
>JGI25321J50212_10001306_pt1 | contig 21891 bp, 17 predicted proteins | sample AutmiccommuBRH23_FD_50212 | JGI IMG/M metagenome (IMG submission 50212)
AGCAGGGGAAAATGTGCTGATCGACGGGCGGGGCGTTCGCACTGCGCTGGCCGATGAAGACCGCTGGCAGGCGGCGCTGTGGCGGCGGCTGTTGGCGGATGTCGCTCGCGAAGGAGGCGACGACGCGGCATCGCAAGGGGGCCGAGCGGGCATCCATGCAGCCTTCGTCGTACGCGCCCAAGCCTGGTCCGGCCCGCGACCGCCCGGGCTGCCGCGGCGGGTGCTGGTCTTCGGCATCTCCTCGCTCCCACGCCAGTCGCTGGAAGTCCTGGCAACGATCGCACAATGGTCCCAAGTCGTGATGTGCGTTCACAACCCCTGTGAGCACTACTGGGCCGACATCGTCGCCGGCAAGGATCTGCTGCGCGCGCGCGAAGCGCGCCAGACGCGGCGCAGTGGCCACCCTGACGTCCTCGCAGATGATGCGATGCACCTGCATGCGCATCCCCTGCTCGCAGCCTGGGGCAAGCAGGGGCGGGATTTCATCGCGCTCCTCGATGAGCATGACAGCGACGTCTCGCGGGCGGACTATCGGACGCATTTCCACGCCATCGGTCAGCGCATCGACCTGTTTACCTCCTACGGCGGCGAGACCCTGTTGCAGCAGTTGCAGGACGACATCCGGGATTTGCGCCCGCTTCCCGAGACGTGCACCCACTGGTCTGCAGTGGATCCTGCGCGGGACGCGTCGGTCCGTTTTCATGTCGCGCACGGCTCGCAGCGCGAGGTCGAGATCCTGCACGACCAACTGCTCGCGGCGTTCGCGGCCGACCGTACTCTGCGCCCGCGCGACGTTATCGTGATGGTGCCGGACATCGACACCTACGCGCCCCACATCCAGGCCGTGTTCGGCCTGCTCGATGTCGACGACCCGCGCCACATCCCGTTTACCGTCGCCGACCAAGGCCAGCGGCGATTCGATCCGCTGGTCCATGCGCTCGAGATTCTTCTTGCCTTGCCGCGTTCCCGCATGGCGGCAAGCGATCTACTCGACCTGCTCGAAGTGCCGGCCCTGCGCCGCCGGTTCGGCATCGCCGCCGAGGACGTACCGCTGCTGCACCGGTGGATCCGCGGCGCGAACATTCGTTGGGGGCTGCACGACGAGCAGCGCGCGAGTCTCGACCTTCCCGCGGCGGGCGAGGCGGCGCCGCCGAATACCTGGCTTTTCGGACTGCGGCGGATGCTTCTCGGCTACGCAGCCGGTGGCGCAGCTTCATGGCAGGACATCGAACCTTACGCGGAGATCGGGGGACTGGAGGCCGCACTCCTCGGGCCGCTGGTGCAGCTCGTCACCCGCCTGGACGAGGCGTGGCGTGCGCTGCGCACGCCCGCGACGGCCAGCCAGTGGTGTGAGCGGTTGCGTCGCCTGATCGCCGACTTCTTCGACGCCGACGACGGCACGGACGCTTATACGTTGATGCGGCTCGAGCAGTCATTGCAGCGCTGGAGCGATGCCTGCGACGAGGCGGCATTCACGGAAACGCTGCCTTTGGCCGTCGTCGGCGAATACTGGCTGTCGTCTCTCGACGAACGCGGCCTCTCGCAGCGCTTCTTCGCCGGCGCGGTCACGTTCGCGACGCTGATGCCGATGCGGGCCATCCCGTTTCGCCACGTCTGCCTGCTTGGGATGAACGACGGCGACTATCCGCGCAGCCGGACACCGATGGACTTCGACTTGATGGGGCGCGACTACCGGCCGGGCGACCGCTCCCGGCGCGAGGACGATCGCTGCCTGTTCCTCGAAGCGCTCCTGTCTGCGCGCGATCGGCTCTACATCTCCTGGGTGGGGCGCAGCATCAATGACAATACCGAGCGGCCGCCTTCCGTGCTGGTCGGCCAGCTGCGAGACCATCTCGCTGCCGGCTGGCGGCTGGCGGAGACCGCGCCGGCAAGCGCAGACGCTCACAAAGCGAGGCGTTCGCCGCTGCTCGACGCGCTGACCATCGAGCATCCGCTGCAGCCTTTTAGCCCCAAGTACTTTTCCGCTGAGCCCGAGAAATCGCCGCTCTTCAGTTATGCATACGAATGGTGCCCCGATATCCAGGCGGCCGACCCTCCGGCAGCGACGGCCGTACTCGCGCCGATCCAGCGCGACGAGCCGCTGACGCTGCGGGAGCTGGCCGATTTCCTGAAGGATCCGGTCAAGGCGTTCTTTCGCCATCGCCTGGGCGTCGCCTTCGAGATCGAAGACCCCGCGAGCGACGATATCGAGCCCTTCGCACTGGATGGTCTGAGCAAGTGGAAACTGCAGGACGAGCTCATTCAGGCTCAGCTGCAGGCGCTCACGAAGGGTGAAGACTACGTGGCGGTGCGTAACGCCTCTGTCGCGGGCATCGGGCGCAGGGGTGAGCTCGCCCCTGGCGTGTTCGGGAGGCGAATGGCCGAGAGCTTGGTCGAGCCCATGGGCGAGCTCTTCGACGCCTATCTGGCGGCGCTTGCCCGGTGGCCGAACCCGGCCGAGAGCGAGGCAGAGGTCCGTTTCGAGGCCGCTATCGACCGGCAAGTCGTCGAACTTGCCGACTGGTTGGGCGGTGTTCGCTCCAACGAGGACGGACAGCGTGGCCGCGTGGTGTTGGAGTCGAGCGACGTCGTCAAGGACGGCGCGTATCGGGGGGACAAGCTGATCCGGCACTGGGTCGCACATCTCGCCGGGCATCTCGCTGGAGCCCCGCTTACGACACTGGTCGTGAGCAAGGTGGGATCCGTGGAGCTTCTGCCCCTCGAGATCTCCGAGGCCAAGGCCCATTTGATTGAGCTTCTGGGAGCATGGCGTGAAGGGATGCGCCGTCCGTTGCCGCTTGCCGCAAAGACGGCCTTTGCCTACCTCAAAGCCATTCCCGATCCCGACGTCGTCGAAGGGCCGGAAGGGCCGGAAGGGCCGGAAGGGGCGCAACGCCTACAAAAGGCGGTGGATGCCGCCCGCACGGCGTACGAGGGGGACGGCTACAACCATGACGGCGAATTGGGGGAGAGCGTCTACCTGCAGCGCGCGTGGCCGAGTTTCGATGCGCTGACGTCGTCGGGGGAATTCGACCCGCTCGCCGAGGCCCTCTTGCGTCCGTTGCAAAGCGCCATTCATGCGAAGGCGGCCGCCGGCCGTGTTCGGAAAGGAGCTCAGGCATGAGCCGTAAGAACGACCTGTTGCCTGCCAACAACCCGCCGGTGGCGGTCGCGCCGCTGCGTTTCCCGCTCCACGGCAGCCGCCTTATCGAAGCCAGCGCCGGCACCGGCAAGACCTTCACGATCGCGGCACTCTACGTCCGACTTGTGCTCGGCCATGGCGGCGATCACGCCTTCATGCGACCGCTGACGCCGCCGGAGATTCTCGTCGTCACGTTCACCGAGGCTGCCACCAAGGAGCTGCGCGACCGTATCCGGGCCCGGCTGGCCGAGGCGGCCGAATACTTCCGAGCCGATCCCGCAGCCGTGCCGATAATGAAGTCGGGCACCGACCTGCTTCACGACCTGCGCGCCGAATACCCGCCCGAACAGTGGCCGGCATGCGCACGCAAGCTCCAGCTGGGCGCCGAATGGATGGACGAGGCGGCGGTGTCCACCGTCCACGCGTGGTGCAACCGCATGCTGCGCGAGCACGCGTTCGATAGCGGCAGCTTGTTCACCCAAGCCCTTGAAACCGACCAGAGCGAGTTGCTCGCCGAGGTGGTGCGCGACTACTGGCGCACCTTCATGGCCACGCTGGACGAGGATGCGGCGGAGGAAGTGCTGCGCTGGTGGGCGAGTCCTGGCGATCTTCAGAAAAGCCTGCGCCATCTCGTCAATCACACCGCGTTGTTGGACTCGACAAAGGAGCCTGCTGTGCTCCTCGGCGAGGCCCTGCAGGAAAAGGCGCGGCGGCTCGTGGAACTCAAGGCGCCATGGGCGACCTGGGTGGACGAGCTGCAAGATTTACTGGACGCCGCGCGGGACAACAAGGCGTTCGACGGCACCAAGCTCAAGAAGAACAACTACGACGTCTGGCTGCAGAAGCTCGCAGAATGGCGCGACGACGAAAACAGTGTCCGGCCGGCCTTGTCCGACGCTGCCATGCGCCGCCTGACGCCCGAAGGTCTGGCGGAAATCTGGAAAGGCGGCAAATCGCCCCGGCATCCCGCGTTGTGCGCGATTGCTGCCCTCGGCGAAGCCTTTCAGGATTGGCCGGACGCCCTTCCCGACGTCCTGCGTCACGCCGCACGCTGGGTGGCCGATCGCTTCGCCGCGGAGCAGGAGCGCCGTGCGCAGATCGGCTTCAACGACCTGCTCACGCGTCTCGACGCTGCCTTGCAGGGGCCGAACGGGAGCCGCCTCGCCCAGCGGATCCGACAGAAATTTCCGGTGGCCTTGATCGACGAGTTCCAGGACACCGACCCGGTGCAATACCGAATCTTCGACGCCGTGTACCGGGTGGCGGAGACCGTGGCTGACACGGCGCTCGTGCTGATCGGAGACCCGAAGCAGGCGATTTACGCCTTCCGCGGCGCGGACATCTATACGTACCTGACCGCGCGGCGAGACTGCGCGGGCCGCCTCCATACGCTGAAACGCAACTTCCGCTCGACCGAGGCTATGGTGGCGGCCACCAACCGCTGCTTCGCCTTCGCGGAAGCACACACGGACGGGGCAGGGGCCTTCCTCTTTCGCGACGCGGGCGGCAACCCGGTACCTTTTATCGAAGCGGAAGCCGAGGGGCGCAAGGACGTCCTCGAGATCGATGGCACGCCGCGCCCGGTATTCACCGCCTGGTGGTTGCCGCCGAAGGAGGGGGGAGAGCCGCTCAGCAAGGGTGCCTATCTTTCTCAGATGGCGGCTGCATGCGCCACCGAGATGACGCGCCTGCTCAACCTCGGGCAGGTTGATCGCGCGAGCTTCGTGAGCGAAGGAGGGCGCCGGCCGTTGCGTCCGGCGGATATGGCGGTGTTGGTCCATACCCGCGCCGAAGCCGACGAAATCCGCGCCGCGCTGGCCGAACGAGGCGTGCGAAGCGTCTACCTCTCGGACCGCGATTCGGTCTTCAAGAGCGCGCAGGCCGCCGAGCTGCAATTCTGGCTCGTCGCCTGCGCCGAACCCGACGACCCCCGCGTGCTGCGGGCAGCGCTCGCCACTCCGACGCTCGGCCTCGGATGGGCGGAGCTCGACGCGCTGAAAAATGACGAGATGGCCTGGGAGATGCGTGTCGTCCAGTTCCGCGGTTATCGCGATTGCTGGCGCCGCCAGGGCGTATTGCCGATGCTGCGGCGCCTCCTCAACGACTTCGGCGTGCCCTCGCGCCTGCTGCCGAACGGGGGCGGTGAGGGCAGTGGCGAGCGGATGCTCACCGACCTGCTGCACCTTGCCGAGCTGCTGCAGCAAGCAAGCGGCCTGCTGGAGGGAGAGCATGCGCTGATCCGCCACCTGGCCGAACTGCGCCAGCAAGACGGTGAGGACGATGCCCGCCAAATCCGGCTGGAAAGCGACGCCGATCTCGTCCAGGTGGTCACCGTGCACAAGTCCAAGGGCCTGGAGTACCCGCTGGTGTTTCTGCCCTTCGCCTGCAGTTTTCGCAAGGTCAAGTCGGACGATCTGCCGTTGAAGTATCACGATGACGATGGCGAGTTGCGCCTCGCTCTGACCGGCGGGGATCCGACAGTCGTCGCGCGTGCCGACCGCGAGCGCCTCGGGGAGGACCTGCGCAAGCTTTACGTCGCGCTGACGCGTGCGCGCCATGCAATTTGGGTTGGGCTCGCGCCGCTGAATGAGCTCGAGCTCAGCGCTTTCGGTCATCTCCTTGCGGGCGGACGGTCCATCGCACCGGACGCGCTGGAGGGTCACCTGATGGCGCTGGCCAAAGGCTGCGAGGCGATCGTCGTCACGCCGGCGCCGGAACCAGCCGGCGAGCGATTCGAGACGCAGGCGTCCCATGCCGCCGTCCGTCGGGCCCGCACTGCGGCGCGTCCGGTACGCGAGTATTGGTGGATCGCCAGCTATTCGGCTTTGCGGACGGTGCGAGGCGAGCAACGCGTTGAACCGGAGACCCCTGGTCAGGACGTGTTCCACGAGAGCCTGCAGATCGCCGACGGGGCTGGTCCGTCGCTCCACGCGCGGGCACCGGATTCGCTGCATGGATTCCCTCGGGGCGCTGCGGCGGGCACTTTTCTCCATGATCTGCTGGAGTGGGCGGCGCGGGAAGGGTTTGCCGAAGTGGTCCGGGCGCCGGCTCGGCTGCGGGATACGATCGCACGGCGCTGCGCCATGCGCGGCTGGGAGGCATGGATTGACGCCCTCACCGCATGGCTGCTGCGCTTTCTCGAGACGAGCTTGGTTCTGCCGACGACCAACGGCATGTCGGCTGCTGCCTTCTCCTTGAGCAGCCTGCGCGCCCCGCTCGCCGAGATGGAATTCTGGCTGGCCGCCGGTGATGTAGACGCGGTGGAGATCGACCGCCTGGTGTGCGGCCACACCCTCGACGGCGCGCCTCGTCCGCCTCTGCAGCCCGCACGGCTCAACGGGATGCTGAAGGGTTTCATCGACCTGGTGTTCGAGCACGACGGAGGCTACTACGTCGCCGACTACAAGTCGAACTGGCTCGGCGCCCATGAGGCCGCGTACACGGCGGAGGCGATGCGTGCCGAAATCCTCGCTTCGCGCTATGACCTGCAGTACGTGCTCTATCTGCTGGCACTGCATCGCCTGCTGAAGGCTCGGCTGCCGGGCTACGACTACGACCAGCACATCGGCGGCGCGGTGTATCTCTTCCTGCGCGGCGATCGTTCTGGCGAGCAGGGGATCCACGCCGAGCGTCCGCCGCGGGAACTCATCGAAGCGCTCGACAGGCGGTTTGCCGGTGTCGGCTGCAAGGAGGCTGCATGATGTCCGATCGGATCCTGATGGCGGATACCAGCCGGTCGGGGGGCAAGGGCACGGCGCGCACGTTCGCACTGCTCGACGGCTGGGTGGGTCGCGGTTGGCTGCGTGTCCTCGATACGGAATTTGCGAAATTCCTGTGGCGCGAGGTGCCGGACGCCGACCCCTTGGTTGTCCTCGCCGCGGCATTGGCCAGCCACCAACTCGGTCGAGGGCATGTGTGCCTCGACGTGGCCGCGACGCTCGAGGACCCTGGCTTCGCCTTGTCGTTGCCGCCCGAAGGCGGCGAGGAGCCGAACGGGATTGACTCGCCCGACGCCGTGTTCGCTGGCGTCAGTCTCGAACACTGGCTGCGGGCGCTCGACTGTCCCCCGCTGGTCGGTCTCGGACGAGGCGATACGCCGCTGGTGCGCGAGGGCACCCGACTGTATCTGCGCCGCTATTGGCAATACGAGCAGGATGTGCGGGCAGGCGTTGACGCGCGGCTCGCTGCCTCGAAGGCGCTGAATGAAGCGGCCTCGCCGAAAACCTTGCGTCGCACCCTCGATGCACTGTTCCCGTCTTCAGAAGGCAAGAGGGAGGGCGTCGACTGGCAGAAAGTCGCTTGTGCGCTCGCCGCGCGCAGTGCGTTCAGCGTCATTACGGGCGGCCCGGGAACCGGCAAGACCACGACGGTTGTCAAGCTGCTGGCGCTTCTGCAAAGCCTTGCGCTGGCTTCCCCTCAGCATGATGGTGAGTCAGCGCGCCCGCTGCGCATTCGTCTGGCTGCACCAACGGGCAAGGCGGCGGCACGCCTCAACGAATCGATCGCCAACGCTGTGGCCGATCTGCCGCTTGAGGGGCTAACGCACGGTGCAGCGATTCGGGCTGAAATCCCCACCTCGGTGAGCACGCTCCACCGCCTGCTGGGCAGCCGCCCCGACTCCCGGCAGTTCCGCCACCATGCCGGCAATCTCCTTGCGCTGGACGTGCTCGTGATCGACGAGGCGTCGATGATCGATCTGGAGATGATGGCCAATGTGCTGGCGGCGCTTCCGGCCACGAGCCGACTGATCCTGCTCGGGGACAAGGATCAGCTCGCCTCAGTCGAGGCGGGGGCGGTCCTGGGGGCGCTTTGCCGTCGCGCACAGCAGGGGCACTACACGGCAGCGACTTGCGATTGGGTCGAGCAAGCGACCGGCGAGAGAATCAATGCTTCTCTTTATGACGAGGCCGGGACCGAACTCGACCAAGCGGTCGCGATGCTTCGTCACAGCTACCGTTTCTCGTACGACACTGGTATCGGGGAGCTAGCCAGCGCAATTAACGCTGGGGAACCGGTGAAGGTTGCGAGCATCCTGCGGGAAGGCTTTGCCGATCTGCAGGTGGTCACGTTGGCGGGCGACACTGAGGCGGCTTTCCGTGCATTGGTGATCGACGGTGGGGCGCAGGCGGCATCAGGCCAGGCCGAGGTGGCAAGTGCCTCAGGGCCAACGACCCTCCGACGCGGCTATCGGCACTACCTCGAAACACTGCGCAAGATGCAGCCCACCCGTGATGCGGACCAGACCGCCTTCGACGCCTGGGCGGGCGCGGTGCTCGAAGCCCATCGCGAGTTCCAAGTGCTGTGCGCCCCGCGTCGCGGGCCGTGGGGGGTAGAGGGCCTGAACCAGGGGATTGCCTGCCTGCTGCACGAGGCGGGTCTGATTTCGGCCACCGACGGGTGGTATCTCGGTCGCCCGGTGCTGGTGACTCGCAATGATTACGGCTTAGGGCTGATGAACGGCGACATCGGGATCACGCTCGCCCTGCCAGCGAGCGGGGAGGCAAATTGGGCCACGCGCGTCGCCTTTCCCGCAGGGGACGGGAGCGGTATCAAATGGGTGCTGCCGAGCCGGCTGCAGGCGGTTGAGACTGTCTATGCGCTCACCGTGCACAGGTCGCAGGGATCGGAATTCACCCACGCCGCGCTCGTGCTGCCGGAGGCATCGAGTCCCATCCTGACTCGGGAGCTCGTCTACACCGGGATTAGCCGTTCTCGTAAGGCGTTCACGCTCGTTCAACAGGCCGACGCCAATGTCCTTGAGCAGTCTGTCGTGCGCCGTGTTCTGCGGCACAGCGGACCTATGCTACCAGCCCGATAATTCGTTCACGTTGAGTCTGGCTCAAGCTCGAATAAATATCATCTAACCTAACTCCTTTTGAACCTATGACGAACAAAGCCCTTCTTATTGTCGAACGCCCTTGGAGCTCCCTGAGTGACAGTCCGCAGCAATGCAGCGTGCTCCCCTTCTTTCAGAGCATGGAGAGGATGGGCGAGCTGATTTCGGTTTATTACACGAGCTTCTTTGAGCGCGAGGGCTTCCGTGCGGCACTCAATCACTTGATGGGCCATAACCACAAACGAGCCATTCTGTACGTGGCAGCCCATGGAGACGGAATCCATCTAACGGGGAACGACGGCGCTCCAAACTTGCGCTTGACGACCGCTCTCGCGGAAGTGTTCGCCCATGCCAAAGTCACGAAGAACCTCGATGGCGTCATCGTAGGTTCGTGCTTTCTTGGCACAAACGAGGCAACCATTGAGGCATTGTTTGAAGGTACGGGACTGCGTTGGGTCGTGGCTTACCAAGCGGCGGTCGAGTGGCTGCCCAGTATGCTCGTCGACATGAAGATTGTGTCGCACATGGCTTGCCTGGAAGAGAAGGAGTTTTGTTGCCGTGCTGCCATGATCGAAGCATTCGCAGAAGCGCTCTCACTCTTTAATCCCGTATGCGAGATGGCCGAGGATGAAGATGAGGAACGTGTGCAGCTAAAGGATGCAGTGCGTATTTGGATTCGCTCGGCCGGCAAGGGCAATCACCGGGTATACGAGATCACAGACGAGGTAGCAGTTTCCGCGTGGGGGTTTGCGACGAATGACCAAGACGAGTCGAGCACTGAATTCGAGGCGGCCTAAACGACCTTCGACTTCTTCGTCGTTCATGTTCGCCGTTTCTACATTTTGCCGAAAGCTAACCCAGCGGCCGGCCCGATAATGCCAAGCACATCACGAGGCCGTCCTCCTCAAGTAATTCGTGGTCCGAAGAATCCGGGCAGGTCATGGCTTCGCGCGCACTGCGTCGGATTCAACGACTGCCGAGCCTCGTCAAATCGTTCTTCCATCAGCCCGAGTGCCAGTACGCGCTTATCTGACATTACTTTCTAGAAGGTTAGTAATGTTAAAGACTTCTCAAGGCGTCCAGTTCGCTGATTGAGTCTTGGATTTCCTCCTCGTATCTCTTGTGCCAATACTCATTTAACTTTAGTTTGGGTAGGTGATGGAGTCGATCGCGTTGATGGCGAAGTGCCTCAGCGTATTGCCTTTTCGACTTCAGCGTCTCGGCTAGCGTTTTGTGTAACTTGTCAACGGCTTCGGGCGATCCATTTGCGGCCCATTGCTTCAAGAACTTGAGGCAGTGCGATGCTTTGATGCTATGAAAACAACCCCACGTCGAAAGTGTTGCGAGAACACCGAATGTACCGTTCAGGCGCTCGTTCCAAGTATGTTTGTCTGCGTCATATTGACGCTGCCAATAGTCAGCGCGGCTTGCCAAGTATTGATAGAAGGCGTTTTCAAAATTGACACTAGAAACACTTTCACCCTTACAAAGGGTGTTAGCAATTTGTTTTACCGGGTTGTCGGGATCACTGAAGATGAAATTCCATCTCGGAGCATCGCCATCGCGCTTGAAACGCGCCCAGGACTTTGCGACTTTAAACAGGCTGCCCAAATTCCCGGACCAAAGCTCCCCATGCTGGTAGCCCTGAGGTTGAGTAGCTATGAACGCCTTAAGGAAATCGAGTTCATCACTGCTGAATTTTTGCTTTAGTACGAAGGCATTAGCCAAACTCTCCTCGATGAACCGACGCAGTGGGCGCCACGCGGGATGGAGGTTAGGCGCAGAGATTATGTGTTGTCTGTTAAGGAAATTGTATTGGGGGTCTTCTTCCAGGCGATCAACGAGCCAGGTCCAGGGAATTACGTCATGGCCTTTGTCGGATGAGTCATCCATGATCATGTGTGCTATTTCGTGAATGACGACCGCGACCAGAAGCGCTGGGTAGAGGTGGACTAAGGGCAGTGCTCCCGAATTTTTACCTTTGAACGACAGGCAGGCAGCCATAACTTTCTCTGGGCTTACCTTGATGATGGGCCGATTGAAGTCTGCGTGGTGCGAAAAATAAACGCCTAGCAGATCCATGCTGGTGTCACCTTGGATGTCTTCATCGACGAGCTCGGCGCTTTTGCGCTCAAGTTCGAAATCCACCTCATTCACAAAGAAAACATCGATGCAAGTTTTTCGTTTCGCTGACTCGGCGGCTTCTCGGTACGGAAGGCGAACGGCTTTTAAAAAAGAAGTCTCGAGTTTTCCGTCCACCGGTAGTTTCGTCGTTGTATTGATGAATCGAATGCTCATGGTGCCCCTTTTTTTTCTTGACGGTACGAGGTCTGGTCGCAGACAGGCAATGGGGATCATAGCTGACATGCAGTTTGGTTGGCGATGGCCTGAAACGAGCAGGAATCTCTCGTTCGGTGCCTTCAGGGCTACCGCAGCTACGCGGTTGACATGAGCCGCGCCCGAAGCGGCGGTTGCGCGAGCCAGAGGTTGAGCGCGTAGCGGGTGGCTCGGCGAGGGGACGCGCTCATCGTTGGCGAAGAGTCGAACCACTCGTCGAGGTTGTCGAAGTGCGGGCGGCGCTGCATGGAACGCGGACGTCCAATTGCCGTCGTCATGTTCTTCAAGCCTCCGGCCAGGGTTCTGCCGACCAGGGCTGAAACCTGCGGCTGTCGACATAGAAGGTGAGGAAATCGCTGCGTGCCTCGCCCTTATCGACGAAGTGGCCGATCACAAGATCGAGGGGTTCGCGAAAATACGGGGAGCCGGGTTGCTCGGAAGAATCGAGGATCGGTTCGCTCAATACTTCGACGACGATTGCAGATTGATTGTATTGGGGCCAGCGACGGTTGGGCAGCCCAGGTTTCCAGCGCACGGCCATGCCCGGCGCGAAACGGGTAGGGTGATTGAGCGCCTCGAAGCGCTCGCGCAGGCATGCAGTCAGGTCTTCGTCGAGATCGGGCTGGAATTCGGCGTAGCCGGTCGAAGATGCATCGAGACTGTTGCACCCGAGGCGTTCCAACAGATCACGCGCGGACAGGGGGCTCGACCGCCCGGGCGAGGGATTCGGGGATTTGCTCACGATCGTCTCCAGTGAAGTCATGACGTCATTCAAGCGATGCGGCGCGACATCATCTGTCGTATGCTTACGGCTTCACAGTTCCCGGAGGGCATGCAATGGCGGTCGCGTATGAATCGCTCATCCAGCATCTGAAGAAGGTCGCGAGCCTGTTGCCCGAGCCGGGTGAGAAAAACGCCGGCGTGACCCCCAAGGACGTGCTGCGTGTACTCGCCGATCTGTAAGCCGAAAGCAAGACTGAAATCGGGCGACTTCGCAAGATCCAGCGAGACCTTCAGACCTTGGCCGAGGCTGGGCGCGCCGTCGTGGACAATCCCCGCGCCAAGCCGCTGGCCTATCGGCGCAGCCCTCGTCCCCCGGAAGACGACGGAATCGACGGTTTCGCGTGGACCTATACGCTCAGCCATATCGAGGCGGTGCTCGCAGACGTAATGCCCGAACAGCGGCTGGAGGCGACGCTCCGAAAGCTTCAAAGCGCGGATATCGGCGTTGAGCTTCCACGGAATCGCTTCCGCGTCGTTCCCGACACGTTGAGATTGTTACCCGCGGATTTCAAGACGCCCGTGCTCGCCGAACTGATGCGTGCGCTCGTCGAGGGACGAACGCTCGAGGTGGCTTACCGGGACCGGGAGGAGAAGGTGACGCGGCCTACGCTTCACCCTCAAGGCGCGCTGCAGCGGGGTCCGCGGCTGTACCTTTTCGCGCTGAAAAACGACGAGGCAGAGCCGTTGCGACTTTGACCGCGAGCAAGCGATTTAGTCCGGCCAGGCCGACTTCGCCCGCGAGAAATCCGTCGCGCTGGAGCTTCGCGTGCGGGGCTACGTGGCCGACCTCGTCGAAGAATACCCCATGGGGCGGGGGCAGACGATTAGCCTAGAGCCCGAGGACAGCGACTTCAACGCCCGGCTGTCCGTGACGCTTCCCGCGACCGGGCAGCTTTTCCGGTGGCTGCTCGGTTGTGGCGACAAGGTTGAAGTCTTGGCGCCGTCCGTTTTGCGCGCCGCCGTCTCGTCGCAGGCGCGAAAAACGGCGGAACTTTATGAGGCTTGAAACCGCACTGGGCTGCTCTATCGGCTTGAGATGCGACAAGGGCAGTCGCACAACGTGGGGAGACTGACGTCATCCCGTTGCAGGAGTACAGACATGCCGAACGACACCACTATTCGAAGCAGCCAAACCCATCCGCTTCGTATCGATGCGGTACAGCCGTGGGCCGGCTGGGGGCAGATCGGCATGTCGCTCTGCCCAGGGAAGTGGCAGCCCGAGGGACTGTCCGGGCACTGGCAGCGCGATCTGGCGCTCGATCTCGACCGCATTCGCGAGGGGGGCGGGTGTGATTGTGAGCCTCATCGAAGACCATGAATTCCGCGCTTTGCGTATCGAAGCATTACCGGAGGAGGTCCGCAATCGGGGTATGGATCGGCGCCATCTGCCGATTCCCGATCGAATGCCGCCCGCCGAAGCGTTTCGAGCCGCGTGGCCGCTCGGCGCTCGCGATCTCGTGACGAGACTGTCCCGCGGCGAACGCGTGTTCCTGCATTGCATGGGCGGACTTGGACGGACCGGAACGATCGCCTGCCTGCTGATCGAGTCGGGGTTGAGCGTCGAAGCTGCGATTGCGGCGGTGCGCGCGGCGCGGCGAGGAACGATCGAAACGGCGGCGTAGGAGGCATTCGTCCGGTCCTATCGCAGTCACTTTGTCCACTAGAACTCGCCGCGTTACGACATACGATGTCGCATGTCCGCCATAAAGTGGATCGCGAAATCAAATTGTCGTCGCATCGCCTATGGGAGAATGGAAATGAGTTCGCAAGCTGCCTTGTCTTCGTCAGTCGGCGACGCCGCAATTACGCGGACGATCAGGGAGCTGTTCAGGACGGGTGAAGGTTCGTTGCCGACCGGTGGCCGGACTCGCTGGAACGGTTAGCCGGCTATGTCGAGCGGAGCCGGACGTTGAGGCCAACAGACCGCGAGCTATTCGGAGCGTGCGATCCGGCTTCTGAAAGAAGCGCTGTGACTTTAGTCCTGCGCGGGGTCATGCCGCGCGGTCATATACTCGCGCGTCCTGCTGTTGGATATGCGCAGTCGGTTCCCGAGCGCGGTCCTGCGGGAATGCTCAGCTTATGACACCTTGACGCATGTTCAAGTTCATGCGATACACATAGCTATGAGCGGATTGCCTTCTCTGGATCTCCCTACTCGATCCGACGAAGCCCAATTTGACTGCCAGCATGCTTCCCTCCGGCCTGATGCTCGTTCAAGGCAACCATGTCGAGTCCGTGCGCGACGTGCTATTGCAGCCAGCCACATCCCGCAGCTGGCAGGCCACCCCGGGCCGGTGTTTGATGTATTGCTGTTCATGCAAGGAAGTGGGGGCAGGCCGCTGCTCATCACCCTTAACAACGCGCCGGGGAAATGGTACAGCCTTTTTGATAGACGAGGCCGACCGTTGTCAGGAAGATCGAAACACGATCGGGAGGATGCTTGAGCAACACGAGTCAATTGGGCTGGGTCGATTTTTCCGCTGAGGATCGCGAACGCGTCAGGGACGTGTTGAGCGGCTTGAAGGAGCCTGGGACGCTCGACGAGCTGGGCATCGGGGTGCTGCGCGACGCGTTCGCCGACCTCATGTTCCCGGGATTCTCAACGATTCAGACGCGCGGCAAGTATCTGATCACTGTCCCGCGGATCATCCGCGATTACCTCGCCCTTAAACCCTTCGAGCGCAAGCGGCAGACGCTTGCGGCCTACCTCAAGGACGAGGAGGACAAGGTCGCGGCGTTGCTGGCTGCCCGCCATTCCGACGACCTGGAAAAGGGCATCATCGGCTCCACAAAGATCAATCGTGGCGGGGTTGCGCGGCGGCCTTCATCGGTCTATTGGGGCGCCTTGCGGCGGTGGGGCATTATCCGAACGTCCGCCTCGCTGGCTCAGTTCTGCCGCGAAGTAACAGCGCCAGAAACGTTGCTCGGGATGAGTAATGAGGAAGAGGCCGACGACAAGGACGCGCTGACCGAGCGACACAAGGTCCATCTCGACACCTGGCAGGCGGATTGGCGCGAGACGCTGACCCTGAACATCGCGCCGTCCGAGGCTTCGTTCCTCAAGGAGACGATCCTCCGCGGACCCGCCGCGAGCATTCCGACGCAGTTGTTCGAGCATGGCCTGATGACGCAGGCGCTTGAAGAGCCGTACAAGGATTTTCCTGCCTTGGCGGCTTGGCTCGGTCAGCACAGCAAGATCTCAACATGGACCCGCGATACCTTGCGCCTGGCGCAAGCCTTCAGCGAGTTGATATACGGCGCACACATCCGGCTCAATTGCCTGCTCGCCGAACAGAACGGACGGGAAGGTCTGCTAAAAAGCCATAGTCAAGCTTGGGACGCCTGGTACGAAAGTATCCGGCCCGCGGAGGATAGTGTCCAGGCGTGGCTCGCGCACACCCAGGCGCGGCTTCCGAAATCCACCCGTGCGTTCTTACTTGCGTGGTGCGATGAGGTGCGAAGCGGCGCGCTGCCTTCCCGACTCGATGCTCTGGTCCAGCAGCAGTCGTGGGAAAACAAGCGCGAGCGCTCCATTTTCCGCAAGCGCCTGCCACCAGACTATCAATGGTTCGGCATGGACCGCCTAGGGTATCGTTGGGCGCAGGTGCGGATCATCCTCGGCGACATTCAGAAAGGTCTCACGTGCTGAATCCCCACAGTGATCGCGTCGATTACGGCCACATGCTGCGGGCACCAGCCGGGTTCTCGTTAAGTTATGCGCTGGCGACAAGCTTTACGCTTGAGCTCGACACACTGATTTGCCTACCGCTTGCGCTGTGCTTCGACAACACGCTCGAGGGAGAACTCGCGGGTGAGAAGCTCGCCTTGCTGGAGGCTATTGGCCAGTTGAACGGCCGGCTCAAGGTCTTCTTCCAGCAGGGCAACATCAAGATTCCGCTGCAGTTCAATCGGCTGTTCACGCTGTTAGAACCTTGCCTGGCACCCGTGGTACCGGAGAGTGCATTCGCATCCTTCCATCCGAAGGCCTGGCTACTGCGTTTCTTGGGGCCGGGCAATGAGGTCGCCTATCGCCTGATCGTTCTGTCGAGAAACCTGAGCTTCGACCGTAGCTGGGATCTGGCAGTCACGCTCGAAGGCAGGGTCGGCAGCCAAGTGCTTGCGGAGAGCGACGGCCTGCGAGAACTGCTCGCGGCGCTCAAGCCGGGCGCGCGCGATTTTGCGCGGGCCTTCGCCTGCTTCGAAAAAGAGCTGCCACGCGTGAGTTGGCGCAAGCCCTTGGGCTTCCAGAGCCTGAAGACTCTCGCCGGCGGTCCGCAATCGGTGCCGCTGGAGCTCGGCGGCGAGACTTCGCAGGTGCTGGTAATGTCGCCGTTCCTTGATCCCAAGGCACTCGACTGGATCGGCAAGCGCGGCGAGAAGCATTGGCTGTTGAGCCGGGCCGAGGAACTCGATCGCATCGGCGCCCAGGCCCTGGCACAGTGGCGCTGCTTTGCGCTGAGTGATCGCGTGGTCAGCGGCGAAGACGAACTGGACGGGGCCCGCGCGCAAAACCTTCACGCGAAACTCGTTGCCGTGCAGAACGGCGCGACCACGCACTGGCATGTTGGCTCAGCCAACGCGACCCGGGCCGCCCTGGGGGACGGCAACGTCCGGCCCCGCAATACCGAGTTCATGGTGCGCCTGACCGGGCGCGGCGAAGAGGTCTGTATCGACCGGCTTCTGCGTGAGCTCGTTGGGGCTGAGGAAAAGCCCCCGGGCATCTTCGTGCCTCATGAATTTAGCGAGCAGGCGGAGACGGAAGAACTGCTCAGCGACACCGAGCGCAGGAAGCTCGAGCATGCGTTGATCAAGGCGCCATGGAAAATGACGGCGACACTTTCGGGCGACGGCACGTATCAGTGCGAGGTGCGCTGCGAGACCGTGCTGCCCATACCGCCGGCCTGTGCAGTGGAAGTGGGGCAATTGGCCTCCGATGCCTTCGTGGCGTTTTCCCCTGTCATGGCCTGGAGCGGGCTTGCGCTCACCCAGATCAGCGCGTTTCTGCCGATCAGGGTGAGGGCCGATGGTGCGGAACGGCCGGTCATACAACTGATGCTCAAGGCAGCGCTGGCCATGCCGGGCGGAGACGGCCGCGTGCAGAAGATCATGCACGAGCTCATCGACACTCCCGAGAAATTCCTGGCCTACGTGCGGCTCTTGCTGCTGCCCGATCCGGAAAAGGCCGAATGGTTCGACGTGGACGTGGGCCGAGGGCAGGGGCCGGGAGAAGAGTCCTTGAACCGGCTGTTCGACGGGCCTGTTTTCGAATCCTTGTTGCGCAGTGCCGCGCGGCAGCCGGAACAGATCAAGCGCATCGATGCCTTGCTCGAATCGCTGCAGGCCGCCAAGGCGCCTGTGCCGGAAGATTTTGCCCGTCTCTGGGCACATTTCAGGATCTACGCGCAGGGAAAACGCCGATGAGCACACTCGTGGAGCACGATCAAAGGATCGCCGGAGCGCTGGAGCATACCTTAGGGGGCCTGAAAGATTTCCAGCGCGCGACGGTCGAGCGTGTCGTCGCGCTGTTCGACGATCCGAGGCACAGCCAGCGGGTGCTGGTGGCGGATGAAGTCGGGCTCGGCAAGACCATCGTCGCCAAGGGGATCATCGCCAGCCTCCTGAAGGGATGGAAGAAACCGCGCCCGATGCGGGTGACCTACATCTGCTCGAATCTGGCGCTCGCCGCGGAAAACCGGAAGAAGCTGGCTGTCTTCGAGACGAAGGAGGCGCAGGCTCTGTTCGTGAAGGAGCCTTCGTTCGGTCGCCTGGCGGAGCTCGCCATTCCTGCAGGAGTGCAGGAGGGCGCACAACAGGTTCTTGAAGTCTGCTCGCTCACCCCGGCGACATCATTTTCCCTGACGCGGGGCATAGGTAATCGCCAGGAGCGCCTAATCATTCTCGCGGCGGTGCTGCGCCATCCTGACCTGACACAGTGCGAGGCCGGGCTCAAAGACCTGTTTCGCGAACCGGTGCGCGATGCCAGATCGTGGGACAAGGATCTTCAGAAGTTCCTAAGCCAGTCAATGCACTCCTTGATCGTCGGGGATTTCCACGCCGAGCTACAAAGAACCGTCGACGAGAGCAAACTCGGATCGCGGAACTGGATCGAAGCGATCAGAAAGATCGCAGCATACGGGATCGATTGGGATGATGCCTTCGAGAAGAACTTCCTCCGTAAGCTCAGGCAGGTTTTCGTCAAGTGCTGCGCGGCTAATCTCGAAGCCGATCTATTTATTCTCGACGAGTTCCAGCGCTTCAAGGATCTGATCGACGACCGTGAGAACAGCGAACAGGCGCTGATTGCCCGGCAGGTCTTCAGCAAGCCGCTGCAAGGCAAGGTCCTGCTGCTCTCGGCAACGCCTTTCAAGGCGATGACGACTCTTTCGGAAGATGAACAGGACGAGGCGCATCTGACCGGACTCAGGCAGGTTCTGAAGTTTCTCAATATCGTCCCACTCGATACTTATGAGCCGGCCCGCCAAGCCTTGCAGCACGAGCTTTATCGCCTTCGGCACAGCCATGTGCGGATCGAGGACCTGTCGGCTCAGGCGCGGGAGCGGGTCGAGAGTGTTCTGCGGCCGTTGATCGCGCGCACCGAACGTGTCCAGATTGCCGCGGATGTCGACGATGTTCTCGAGTCCACCGTGCTCGACTGCGGGCAGGGACTTAGACGACAAGATATTGAAGCCTATGTTGAACTCGATGGTCTGGGCCAGCAATTGAAATCCGATCCGCGCTATCGGCTGGACGGGCAGTTGATCGAGTTTTTCAAATCCGCAGCCTGGCCCTTAGCATTCAGCAGCGGCTATCAGTTGCAGGACGTCCTGAAACGACGCTACATGCAGGACGAAGGGCTGCAGCGCTACTTGCGGCGGAACAAGTCGCTGTGGCTGCCGCGCGAGCTCGTCGATACGTACGAACTGCGCGTGGCCGAGCATGCGCCGAATCCGAATGTCAGGGCGATAGCCCGGCATCTTCTTGGCGACGGCAAGCAAGCGGGACCAGAAATGTTGCTCTGGGTTCCCCCTAGCCTACCGCATTATCCGCTGCGCGGCCCCTTTGCAACACACGAGGGATTCAGCAAGACGCTGATCTTTTCTGCTTGGGCCATGGTGCCGCGAATGCTCAGCGGCCTGCTCAGCTACGAGTCCGAAAGGCGACTCCTGGGGAAACGGTACGCCGACGCCCGTTACTTCCCCGCGAAGCGACGGGGCAAGGCTCACGGCGACCCGGCCACTTCAAACGAGCATGTCCGGCTGATCAGGCTCGATGCCGGCGAGCTCGCCAACTGGATCTTGCTCTATCCGTCGCGGACGCTCGCGGGCCTTGCCCTTAGGTGCTCAGGGAGGACGCTTGAGCAACTTATTGCAAGTCGCACGAAGCATTTCGAGACTTTGCTCGAGCCCTTGAGGCGCGGCCGGTCCGGCACGCGAAACCGGCAGCATTGGTATCTGCTCGCGCCGTTACTGCTCGACCAGCGCAACGACCCGGACTGCGTCGCGCAGTGGTTCGAACGCCAGCGGCGGGCGCATCCGTCAGGCTTAACGATCCGTCTGGAGGAAATTGAGCAGAAGCTTATGGCATCGGATCACGGGCTGGGCGAGATGCCGGCTGATCTGGCGACGTTTCTGGCGTGGCTCTCGCTCGGCTCGCCCGCGGTATGTGCCTATCGTGCCCTGAAGGCGCTGCCGTCTGGCGATTCCCAAGCGACGGCGGCGCTTCAGCAGGACGCCACGTCGATTGCCATGGCCTTTATCAGCCTCTTCAACAGCATGTCAGGCGTAGGGGTGATGCGCCGCTTTGCGAAGCAGAACAAGATTCCCATCTCCTGGAAAAGTGTTGTGAAGTATTGCGCCCAAGGTGGGCTGCAGGCTGTGCTGGAGGAGTATCTGTACATGATGTCGCCCCGGGAGGACGCGGCGGAGGCGGTTGCGACGATCTGTGACGTACTCAGGACCTCGCCTTCAACGGTGAAGGTCTGGGACATCCGGGCGCGCAACGAGCACAGCACCAATTTGCGCTGCCACTACGCTGTGCCGTTCGGAACGCAGAAAATGAGCGATGAATCAGGGCAGGAACGCGTCGTCAGCATCCGCGAAAGCTTTAACTCGCCGTTCCGACCGTTCGTCCTAACCTCCACCTCGATAGGGCAGGAAGGACTGGATTTTCACTGGTATTGCAGTGAGATCGTCCACTGGAACCTACCGGACAATCCGATCGATCTCGAACAGCGCGAGGGGCGTATCAATCGCTTTCAATCGCTGGTCGTGCGTCGGCGAATCGTCGAAAGGTTCGTGCCCGAGTTGATGGAGCGCGCCTCCTGGGACACATTATTCAAGCGCGCTGAGAAGGTTGCCAAACAAACGGACCTAATACCGTTCTGGCATTTCCCAAAAGGCCGAGCGCAAATTCGCCGGCTTGTGCCGCTGTTGCCCTACAGTCGGGAAAGGCACCGTTATCGAATGATGCTGAAGATCCTGTCTCTATATCGTCTCGCGTTTGGACAGCCGGGACAGCACGAACTGTTGGAGTATCTGAGGGGCCTGGATCTGAGCGCTGAAGAGATATCAGATCTCAAGCGGAGATTGATGGTCAACCTGGCGCCTATCAACTATTTTCCCTGCTCGGTCAATGAGCGGTACGCACCTCCACCGGATGCCGCGGTTGACGGCTGCTCCTCAGCTATGCAGAGCTAATGAGATGTACTCTCCCTTCCGTCTAGTGTGCTGAGTTAGAAATTCGCAGACAAAAGCGTTCGATGCTGGCGAAGATGTCATCGGCTGACTTGGCCCATGCGAACGGTTTGGGTTCTTCGTTGTAGCGTTCAAGATAGTGGCGGATAGCCTGCTCGAGTTGGCGAGTGGAGCGATGCGTGCCGCGACGAATCTGTTTTTCCGTGAGCAGGGCAAACCAGCGTTCGACCTGATTGATCCAGGAGGCCGAGGTCGGGCAAACCAGTTTCTGACCTTGGGCGTCTTGTGCGTGCCGTAGTTGCCCATTACCAGATGGATGTCGAGCTCGGCTGGGACGTTGGCTTCGATGGTGCGTAGAAAGGTCAGAAACTCGCTGCTGCGGTGGCGTCGGTGCAACTCGCCGATGACTTCTCCGGTGGCGACATCGAGCGCCGCAAACAAAGTCGTTGTGCCGTGGCGCATATAGTCATGCGTGCGCCGTTCGGGAAGTCCCGGCGCCAGCGGCAGGATCGGCTGGGTGCGGTCGAGCGCCTGGATCTGGCTCTTCTCATCAACGCACAACACCATCGCCTTGACCGGGGGATCCAGATACAACCCGACGATGTCGCGGACCTTGTCGACGAACAGCGGATCGGTCGAGAGCTTGAATGTTTCCTGCCGGTGCGGTTGCAGACCGAAGGCGCGCCAGATGCGGCTGACCGCCGTCTGCGACAATCCCATCTCGCGCGCCATGCCGCGCGTACTCCAGTGGGTGGCATTCTTCGGCACCGTTTCGAGCGTCTTGGCAACCACCGCATCGACACGGGCATCGTCGATGGTGCGCGGCGCCCCCGGGCGTGGGGCATCGAGCAGGCCGTCGAGCCGACTCACGACAAACCGGTTACGCCACTTCGATACCGTCTGCTGAGAAACCGATACGCGCTGCGCAACGACTTTACTATCGACGCCCGGGAGGCGCATGCGAGAATGACCCGCGAGCGCAACGCCAAGGCCTGCGCAGTCTTGCGCCGACGCGTCCAGGTTTCAAGCTGCTCACGCTCGCCGTCGCTCAGCACGATCTCTGCCTTCGGTCTGCCCATCACTCTCTCCTGCCGCCAATC
>JGI25321J50212_10001332_pt1 | contig 21574 bp, 24 predicted proteins | sample AutmiccommuBRH23_FD_50212 | JGI IMG/M metagenome (IMG submission 50212)
AGCGCTTTAATAACCATAAGAGAAGAATAAAGGTAATGGTAGACCAAAATATGAGTCCTATCCCAGGGGTAACTAAATCCATATATCAGTTGTTTTTTGTTCGTTAAAAAAACCGGCCCCAAAGGCAACCCCCAGGGGGCCGGTAAGTTCTGCAACTTAAGCGCCGGTGTTAACGGCAATCAAACCTACCACCACTGCGAAAAGCGCAGCCCCTTCAACAAGGGCGGCGGCAATGATCATGTTGGTCTGAATTTTCGAAGTTGCTTCAGGCTGTCTTGCGATAGCTTCCATAGCCCGGCCACCGATCAATCCGATGCCGATCCCGGCTCCTATCACTGCTAATCCTGCTCCAATTGCTCCCATTCTAACATATTTAAATTAAACAAAAACTATTTTTAATCAATGGTGTTCGTGCTCCTGCACTGCCAATCCGATGAACAATGCAGATAACAGGGTAAAAATATATGCCTGCAGCAGGGCCACCAGCAACTCTATACAACTCATGAAAATCACAAAAGGTACCGAGGCTATGGAGGCCCACTCCGTCTCAAAAATGAAGATGAGCGACAGAAGGCTTAAGATAATGATATGCCCTGCGGTAATGTTCGCGAACAATCGGATCATCAGCGCAAAGGGCTTGGTGAAAATCCCAAGGAATTCAACCACCGCCAGTAAAGGTTTTACGGCCACCGGCACCCCNGGCATCCAAAGAATATGCTTCCAGTAATCTTTGTTGCCATGTATGTTGGTCAGCACAAAGGTNAAAATGGCAAGTACCATGGTNACGGCAATATTNCCNGTAACATTGGCCCCGCCCCCCGGGGGGATAGGCAACAACCCGATCAGGTTATTGATCCAGATAAAAAAGAAAACCGTTAAGAGNTAGGGCAGGAACTTTTTGTATTTCTTTTCCCCGATATTATTCCTGGCAATATCGTCACGTACGAAAACAATCAGCGGTTCTACAAAGCTTGCGATGCCCTTTGGCACCCTGGAACCGTCATAGCTCCTTGCAGCCCCGATAAAGATAGCCAGCAACAACAATACGGAAAGGAACATGGAGGCCACGTTCTTTGTAATGGAAAAATCCAGGGGTTTCTCGTTGGTAGGATGCCCTTCAGGGTCCATGTTCAATGTGCCTTCAGCATCGGTTTTGTATATGGTTTCATGGGAAATCACATAATGCCCTCCGCCTTTTTCGACAACGCTGTGGCCATGATCGAATTCGGAAGACATAAATACTTTTAAGCCGTTGTCCCAGAGAATTACAGGAAGGGGGATGGTAACACTGTGGCCATTGTAATCGGCGAGGTGCCATTCATGCGAATCCAGTACGTGTTCCATGGCGAGTTCGGCCGGGTTGAATTCCTTCTTATCCGATGCCTCCGCGGGATCCGAAGAGGCTGCAAATCCGCTCCATGGCAAAATCGCCAGCAGCAAGGCAGCAACAAGTACTTTGGTCGTGTTTTGTATGCTCATACACATTGTTTTAAGGCAACTTCGGGCAACCTCAAAATTTCCGTGCAAAAGTACATATTTTATTCAGACATGAAAGGTAATTACTGTAAATTTTTGGGGGGTGATTTTGAGGGCAGCCGGAGCCTGAAATGCTATTTTTTGGAAATCAACCGAATGGTGAAAAACGTATCAAATCCAAGGAAGAAGAAATACGGGACAAAAAATGCAAGTACCTGTACCAACAATTGGTTGTTTTCCGAAGCGATAAGCGGATAGAGGAAGAGGATGGCGGCCAGCATTTTCAGGAAACCGATGGCGATAAATGCCATCCCTGTTTTCTCAGGGTCTCGCTGATGAACCAGCAGCACCAGGAGGTAGCCCGAGAGGGTAAGCAGGCTTAAAAACATATAGACCTGCCAGAGCGGCAGGTAGAAATCAAAATACCGCGAAAGGTACAGTTGCAGGAAATATTGGAGCAGCAAACAACCTGCCGTGAACAACAGCAGTTTCCATAAAAATTCACCGAGTTGTCTGCTCATTTGCAATTGGCGTTCCGCGCTCGCAGGGCGTCAGTCATTCATATTCTTAACCTGCCTGAATACGTTATAGAGTGCGGCAAATACACCAAATAACGAGCAGATGACCGTGTAAGCCGAATATCGGTTTGGATATTTTTCATCCAGCCAGACCCCCAGGTAGGCCATCCCGCCAATGATAATCGCCATCTGCAGGCCAATATTACTGAATTTGATCCAGGTATTGAGCCGGCTTTTATTATCCCCGCGATTTTCCTTATCAGAATTCATTCCCTGAATGCCTGTAATGTTTCTGAGTTGTAAAAAATGTTCTGCCGGAGGCTCCTTAATTCAGGCCCTTTAATAGCTGCGGAATGCCTTCAGATCTTTGCCGTTTCCTTTCCGCTGTTCCGGAGCTCCGATTTGTCGGAACCAGCGGATGAAGCCGATATCCCCGGGCTGCCGGCTGATACGCCTGCAGATGAGCCGGCAGACGAAGCAGCACTTCCAATCCCGCCTTTACCTTTCATGGTACAACTGGCATTAAAGGTGGCCCCTGGTTCCACAGACAACTTGGCAACTATTACGGTACCTTCAATCACAGCCGAAGATTTAAGGGACAACAATTCGGAGACCAGGAGTTCCCCGTTAAAATTTCCCTCAATATCGGCATTAACGCATTCCACTTTTCCGTGTATATAGCCATCCTTTCCAATGACCACCTTCCCGGAGGTTTTTACATTGCCGTCTAATTTGCCGTCGATCCTGAAATCGGCTTCCGATGTGATTTCACCTTTTATTCTGGTGTTCTTTTCAATTCTGTTGGGTTGTCCTCCTAATTCGTTCATAGTTCTAGGTTTTTTGTTTTCTGAAAACATGCCGTTCATGGTTTTGGGGTTATAACTTCATTATTGTATTCATGTAAGTTCTTGTGTACCTGGACGATCTTGTAGTTGGATGATAAAATTACAAAATTCTGAAGATCAATGCGGTAATCCCTGTTTATTTTTAAAAGCTCCACGAAGCCCTGTGCATAGTCCAAAGACGGAAATCCGTGTACGACTACAAAGTAGGTTTCAAGATCATAGAGGTCCAGGGAAATGCTATTCCTGTAGTTAAGTTCCTTCATCGCCTCCTCCAGGCGTTCCTTTAACTGTTCTGCCCCGGCTTTCTGCTGGCTTTTAAATGGAAATACCACCTTCCAGTTGGCTGGACCTGTAACGACCTCCGCCTGAAGGAATTCCCTGGGCGCAAGTTTTGGAAGCTGTTCAGCGATCATTTGCTGGGCCTTTTTTCCTTCTGCCTGGTTAGGGTAATTAAGAGCTACATAATTTAATGCCTCCTTAAATGGCTCAAACCCCTGCAATCTGCCAATGGCGTTGGCTTTCAGCATTTCAAATTTAGGGACCATGGGATCGCCGGTAAACTCCTGTATATTCCTTTCAGCCCCGGTGATCACAGTAAGGAAGTCCTGCTCCTCAAAACTCTGGAAGAGTTGCGCATACCTTGCCTCGGGACTGTCGGTGGCTTCGGCCAGCACGGCATTTGGGTTTAACAGGATCTCGGCGTAGCGCGAATCTGAATGGTTTTTTATAATATCTTCTTTCATGGATATGGCCAACGGGCTTCCCTCCATTTCATATATTTTATAGAGGTTGTATTTGGCGGGCAACACCAACCGTTCGGCGGGTTCCGAACTCAGTACGCTTTCCAGACGCTGGGCGGCAAGTTGGTTCTCGTTGAACTTTTCCTTGTAGATAAGCCCAAGCTGGTAATTTGCGAAATTCCGTTCCGCCTTCAGGCTGTCTATATAGGACTCCTCTTTTGGGATCCTTTCGAGGTAGTATTCAACGGAAAAGCGTTCCTCCCCCACTGTTGGATTCGTACTGTTGCTTGTTATCGCCTCCGTGTCGCTCCCAGGTTCCGATGAGGACTGTAGCCGGGTCTTATTGCTCCAGCGCCAGTCATCTTCCAGTTCCCGGTCACCCCATTTGTTCTTAAATTCATTGTTGCCGTAACCCAGGCTGGTAATATTGTAAAAATAGAATTTCCCCTTGTTCTGCTGCCCCCCGCCAGATTCTGCAAAGGCTGCAAACCCTGCCGTGACCCTCGCCGTTTCCTTCCTTTCTTCCTCCTCTGCTTTCTCCTTTAGTTCCTTTACATAGGATTCAAAATAGGCGAGTTGTTCCTCAGGGCTCATCTTGTAGAGTGTAATAACACTGTCGGCCTTTTTCACAAGGTCTTCGTAGGTAATGATATCTTCGAGGTTATCCCGTTTTTTGCTGATCTCCCNGAATTTTTTGGTGTTTTCCTTCAGGTTGGGCAGTACGCTGTCATAATATGCGCCGGAGAGCCTNTATTCATCCTTGTCAAAATGATAATTGGCAAGGTCTTCGTAGTTCAGGGCATTAAGTTGTGGTGAGTTTCCGGTTGCGCGAAGTGACCGGTTATAATACACTATCCCCAGGCTGTCTGCTCCCGTTTCCATATGGTATTCGGCAAGTTGCCTGAAAATTTTATCAAGAAATGGCCGGTTTTCGCGGTTTTCCTCCAATTTGGTCAGGTGTTCCAGGAGGGGTTCCCTGGTTTCTTCGTTTAGCGCAGTATTCTGTATTTTCTCCAGCTGGGCATTGATCATGTAGATCCTCGGTGATTTCCTGTTTAGTTCAACCACCCTGTCGAATGCCAGGTTGGCACTGTCTGTATAGCCCAGGCGGTCATATAGCTGCCCGATTATATAGAAATACCTTCCTTTTTCGGGGTTCTTCCCGGTATATGCAGCGGCAATCTTCAGTTGCTGTATGGCGGTATCAGGAGAATTCAGGTTGATGTAAGCCTGGGCCATCATCGCCCTCGCGTCTGCATATTCCTGATCCCTTAGCTTCTCATACTTGAGAAGCCTTTTTAAGTTCTTAAGCGCAAGTTCTTCGTTCTCCAGACGGATGTGGGTTTTCTCCCTCCAGATGGTGGCTTCATTGAGTTTGTCGCTTGCATCATACTTCCTGAGGATGTAATTGAAGGCTTCGAGGGCCGGGATATACCTTTGATCGAAATACCTGGCTTTGCCAAGTAAAAGGAAGGCTTCATCCGTTTGGGGGTTTCGCTCATGGTCGCGGATATCCATGCTGTGCTTCTGAATGGCTTTCGTGGCCTTCTCTTCCGCGCGCAGGAACCCGGGGGTGTTGTCTTCCGAATCGAGTTTTATTTCTTCGGTTACTTCAAGGCGTTCAACCGGCAGGATCTCCCAGTAGTCGTCGGTATAGGAATTATTCAGGCTTTCCCGTCCTTCCTCAAAGGCAAGGTTGCCATTATACAAGACATTGTATTTGGTGTTGAGTGCATGCCAGTTCCTGTTTATAAACGCATCCTTTTTGGTGGAACAGGCATTGAACAGTAGTGCCCCTAAGACGGCCCCGGTTAATATTCGCTGACGAAGCTTCAAAATTCGCTGTATTCGTTCGTATCCTTAACTGAAAATGGTGGCGTTTATTATACCCGGGTAAAGAAAGTTCGGAGATTAATCTTTCATAAATATGTACCCCGCTCCCCCATCAGGCCCGGTCAGCAATTGCCCTGCTTATGAGAAATGTCTGAAAGTTCGCAACCATTGCCGAAATCAGTCACGGCAACAGCTATTTTTTGGGCTTTCGATTTTTTATGGTGGCGGCATTGCTTAGTTTTGCAACAAAATTGTCTAAAATGACNCGATTCCATCCTCTCAAAGTACGGCATATAAGGTCTTTAACTCCTGATTCCGTGACAATTACATTCGAAATCCCGAAGGAACTTAGTCAGACCTTTGCTTTTAGTGCCGGACAGTATATAACCATAAAGAAGGAAATCAAGGGTAAGGAATTGCGCCGTGCATATTCCATCAGTTCCTCCCCCAGGAAAGATTGTATTACCATTGGAGTTAAAAAGGTAGACCGGGGAGGGTTCTCAGATTTTGCCCATTCCAGACTTAAGGAGGGCGACATACTGGAAGTGATGCCCCCGGAAGGACGCTTCGTATATAAACAGGGTCCCAGGCCCAGGAAAATAGTCGCCTTTGCAGCTGGCAGCGGGATAACCCCGATAATGAGTATTGCGAGAACCGTACTGGAGGGCCACCCGGAAAACACTATGGTCCTGGTATATGGCAATAAGTCATATAAGGAAACCATGTTTTATACCGAATTGGTTAAACTACAGCTGGAACATCCTGATCGGTTCAACCTTTACTTTACCTTGAGTCAGGCACGGGAAGAAGATACCCTATTCGGCCGCATAGATACTTCCACCATCAATTATGTGCTTAAAAACAAGCATAAAAATGAGGTTTTTGACGATTATTATGTCTGTGGTCCTGAACCGATGATCAGCCTGGTCATAGATACCCTGGGGGTAATTGGTATCCCGGAAGACAAAATACATTACGAGCTCTTTACAAGTACTGAAATTAAAGACGAATTACCGGAAAAGCCCGATGGCAAAACAACCCTTACAGTGGTTTTGGATGATGAGGAATTTACCTTTACCATGGACAGGGCTACCAAGGTACTCGACGCGGTGTTAAAGCAAAATATAGACGCCCCCTATTCCTGCCAGGGAGGGGTGTGCAGCACCTGTATCGCGAGGATCACCGAAGGTAAGGCAGAGATGGAAAAGAACCAGATCCTTACAGACGGCGAAATCGCAGAAGGTTTTATCCTTACCTGCCAGGCCCATCCTACTACACCGGTATTGAAGGTGGATTATGACGATGTATAAAGCTGCATTTCATTAATCCCGGCCAGCCCTGTTTCAGCCTGGCCCCTTTATCTGAAAATTTGCTCCAGAGTGCGGCTTGCATAATTATAACCAATCTGGTAGGCCTTTTCCAGGCTTTTTTTATCGAGTACCCCGATTTGCTCCAGTTCCTGGGGCTCGAACAACAGGTTGCAACGGGCAATCTTCTTGTTGTTGATAGCGTAGATCATTAAGGCTGTGGTCCTGTTGGCGAGCTGGAGTGACGTGCGGATTGCCTCCTTCCCAACCTCCTTCACAACAGACACGTTACTGCCTATCAGGAATTCGCACTGGTCTGCAATGGGCTCAGAGGGGAAATTGTTCATGATCCCCCCGTCTGCATAAAGGCATTTATTTATCTCAACGGGGCTGAAGACCGGGGGCAGGGCCGCGGATGCCAGTAACGGCCTTATCAACATCCCTTCGTGAAATACTTCCATGGTCCCTCTCTGGAGGTTGGTAGTGGTTACATAGAGTTTATATTGAAGGGAATCAAAGGAATCCGTAGGAAAATAGGTGCTAAATATTTCTATATACCGCTCGGTATCCAGGAAGCCTGGTTTTTTGATCGACAAGAAGTTATACCGGAATAAAGGGGTTTTTCTGAAGAAATCCAGCATTTCTTCCGCACTATGGCCATTGGCATAGAGCGCGCCGATGATTGCCCCCACACTGGTGCCGGATATATAAGCAGGTCGGATACCATAGGAATGGAGTACTTCCAGCATCCCAATGTGCGCCATCCCCCGGATACCGCCCCCTGAAAGGACTATCCCCGGGGTTTTATTATTGATGTCTTCAACAGTCATATTCAAGTGATGGAACAGGCTCCCGGGCGCTATTTCAGTTCAGCCAATACATCCCGGAGCAGTTTCAGCTGAAAGGCGCCTACATATGGATTCCCAGGTTCCCCATTACAAAGTACGAGGTAAAACCCCATTTTGGATACCCGCCACTCACGGCTTGTCTGTCTGTTATCAAGATCAACCTTAAAATATGGTCTGAAATGTTTGCGCGGATTTATGTCGAGGCTTTTACAAACCCGGATTGCCCTGTTCACCGCCAGGTTGATTTCTGCCTCATCTTCAAAGCCAAACCGCTGTAATGAATAGGCGGAATACTGCAGGCTCCTGAAGTCTACGGCTTCCTCAAAAGCTTCAAAGATATCCTGCAAACGATGTTCAAAAAGGGTTAATGCGGCCATTTTAATAAGAATTTCTAATCTGTTCCAGTAATTGTTGCTTGTTGGCCACTCCGGAGGTTTTCCAGACAATCTGGCCGTTTTTGAAAAGCAGGAGGGTAGGCACACCCCGTATCTGGTATTTGGCTGCCAGTTCCTGATTGCGGTCTACATCGATCTTTATAATCCTCGCCGTTTCCCCTAACTCCCTGGCCACCTCCTTAAGGATGGGCGCCTGCATTTTGCAGGGCCCGCACCATTCGGCGTAAAAATCCACAAGAACAGGGGTGTCTGAATTTATTAATTGTTTAAAATTTGCTTTCATAATTAGACTTTTTCTTTAAAACTTTTTTTCAGTTCCCTCAGCGTCTCCTTCTGGGCAGGGCTAAGCCTGGCCGGAAGGCGTACTTCGAGTTTCACAAACAGGTCGCCAAAATGGCCAGGGGATCCATAAACAGGCATCCCTTTCCCTTTGAGCCTTACCATCCTGCCATTCTGGGTCCCCTCCTTAATTGCGATATTTACCTTCCCGGAAAGTGTAATGACTTCAAGTTGCCCGCCAAGGAGCGCATCGAATAAATCAATATCAGCCTTCATATATAAGTCGTTCCCCTTCCTTTCAAAGACCGGGTGGGGTTCTACCCGAACCGTTACATACAGGTCTCCCGCACGACCCTGCGAGCCCTTTTGTCCCTTTCCTTTTGCGCGTAACTGAAGGCCACTGTAGGCACCGGGTTTAATGTTTAGTTTGATCTTATTCCCCCCAACATCGAGGATGCGTTGACTACCGGAATAGGCCTCCTGCAGGCTTATGCTGATTTCTCCGGAGACATCCGCCCCCGGGAACCCTTGCTGCCTGCCGGCATGGCTACCGCTCCTGTTCCCGAAAAACGATTCAAAAATATCGGAGAAATCCGTACCGTCACCATAGGTGGCACCCGACGCGCGTTGATAAGCCCCTTCCTGGGTCTGTTGACTGTAACGCCGTTTCATCTCCATAAAATCTTCAAAACTGCTTCCCGATTGTTGGAACTGTTCCCAATCTGAGCCAAGCGCATCGTATTGCTTCCGTTTTTCCGGATTTCCCAGAACCTGGTAAGCTTCGGAGATTTCCTTGAACTTCTCTTCCTTGGCTTTATTACCTTTGGTTTTATCCGGGTGAAACTCCGTAGCCAGCTTACGGTAGGCCTTTTTTATATCTTTCTCCGTGGCCTTCTTATCAATCCCTAAAGTCCTGTAATAATCCTTATACGCCATTTGTAATTATATTTAGCTGCCCGCAATGTGCGTCAGGCGGGGATGCCCGGTTGCCAAAAAAAGGGGCCGAAACCCCTTAGCTTATTGGTCCGGGCCAATCGTATAAATCTGTTGTGTTCCGGCCATCAGAAAGCATACTGCCAACACGGCAAGAGTCAAATACCAAAATATACGATTACCCGATTGATTCTCTGTTCTTCCTTTCAATTAAGTGCAATTTTAATTACCACCAACCGATGGCCCGGACATTTATCATTAATTTTATATCTCACCGATTGCCCTGCCATTATGCAATAATGGCATTTCCCCGGACTGTTTTACTGCCATTTTGGCGCTTTCAAAAGTTCGTGCCTTTTCCCTTTCCAGGGGTTGATGAATAACGGATGAGCCTGTAAACTTCTTAAGCCATGCCCTTAATGTTTGTGCGATGCCCATATCCAGGAGCATCATCCGGATGGTAAGGACTAAAAAACTAAAGTATGCAACACTTAGGATTACTATCCCTGTCAGCCAGATTTTCATATTTATATCCATTAAATAACTCCAGGCATATAGCACAAATCCTGTACCAAAACACCGGGGTGCGAGGGTTAGCTATAGCGGTATTTACCGCGTTCCGCCGATGAAAACCAGGCTGGTGAACCTAGGTACAAAAACTTTGCAGCAACCGGTACCGGCATATTGCTGAATTCCGCCTTATTGTAATGAAAAATCACCTTCTCCGACCAAACCTTTGGCGATCATTTTCGTAGGTTTGAACAAAGTGATATATAAACCGGTACTTAATAGAAACTTCCATCTCCATAATCGTTTTTGCGAATACCCCGGCCCGGGATCACAAAGTCAAAGGCCTACGGGGCGGTACGGGGCTATTTGAAGCCCTCACAACCCATACCCTTAAAACAGTACAACGTACCGGATACCCGTATTTCCTTATTACCGAAAGAGAACAAAGAGGTGATTCCTTTGGAACGCGGTTTTGTAATGCCGTTGAGGAAGTATTCAGCAAGGGTTTTGATGGCCTCATAATTATTGGAAATGATACTCCCGGACTGTCCTGCAGGCAACTGCTCAGGGCCGCTGAAGCACTAAAAAAGGGGAAATTAGCGCTCGGGCCGTCTACCGATGGTGGCTTTTACCTCATGGGCCTGCAAAAAGCCTGGTTTGATCGGGGTGTTTTCGAAAGCCTTCCCTGGCAAAAGGCCACTTTATCCACAGCCATTAAGGAAACCCTGATACCACAAACGGGACCGTTATGGCTGCTGCCTACCCTGGCCGACCTTGACCAGGCTTCCGATTTAAAAAGGCTTTTAAGGGATTTTCATAATGTTCCATTCGGTATAATAAAGCTGATCCAAAAGCTCCTGGCGCCCTCAAACTATTATTGGGGCGTAACCCGGTTCCGCGACAACACCGTTCTGATTGCTTCCCATTACAATAAGGGTTCCCCTGTGTCCGTACCTTAACCCGGATTAAGGGGCTCGGCGTTCTCATGCTCCCTGACGCACCATGTGGCCTTTATGGTCCATGGATGGAAATTCAATTAACCCATTTACAATCTATAATAAGCTATATTATGTCAAACCCCTATTATGATGCGGCAGATCTGCGAAAATTTGGAAAGATCACGGAGTGGAGCGAGGAACTGGGATCAAGGTTCTTCGAGTACTACAATAAAGTGTTTGAGGAAGGGGCACTGACGGCCCGGGAAAAATCCCTGATTGCTCTGGCAGTGGCTCATGTGGTTAAATGCCCCTATTGCATAGATGCCTATACCAAAGACGGCCTGCAAAGGGGGGTAACAAAGGAAGAAATGATGGAGGCCGTTCATGTAGGGGCGGCTATCGAAAGCGGCGCAATCCTGGTACATGGGGTGCAGATGATGAACAAGTACAACAAACTCTCCATGTAGTTCCGGCCGGAGGACATAAATCTATTAATTAACCTGTAATCAGAGGAAAGCAGAAATGGCAGTTAAATCGCTAAAGGCAAGGAAAAACGATCTTGCCGGCACGCAAAAACAATTGGAAATCCTGGAAGGCAAATTATTTTCTTCCGGGGAATTACCCTATTTTAGGGAAATGCTGGAAAAATCCGGCAATTTCCCGTTGCGACCCGGCAAACTCGAGATCCTGCAGATAAACCTGGGGTATATGTGTAATCAGGTGTGCGCCCACTGCCATGTTGATGCAGGCCCGGATCGAAAGGAAATTATGAACAGGGAAACCATGGGGCTTTGCCTTGACGTAATCAGGAATACGGGGGCACATACCCTCGACCTCACCGGCGGGGCACCCGAAATGAACCCCGATTTCCGCTGGTTTGTGGAAGAAGCTTCAATGGCCGGTATCCGGGACTTTATAGTAAGGTCTAACCTGACCATTATACGGGCCAATAAAAAATACAGGGATCTCCCCGAATTCTTCGGGAATTACAACATACATATTGTGTCTTCCATGCCCCATTATACCAGGGGGAAGACAGATATGCAGCGGGGGTCAGGGGTGTTCGACACTTCCTTAAAGGCCCTGCTCGACCTTAACCGGGCAGGCTACGGCATTCCGGGCAGCAGCCTGATCCTGGACCTGGTTTACAATCCCTCCGGTGCCTACCTGCCCGGCGACCAGGCTGCCCTGGAACGGGATTTTAAAAAAGCTTTACTCAATGATTTCGGGATACATTTCAACAGTCTTTTTGCCATTACCAACCTCCCGATTTCAAGGTTCCTTGAATATCTCCTTGCTTCGGAGAATTATGAAGAGTATATGTACGCCCTTGTGGATGCCTATAATCCGGCCGCGGTAAAAAATGTCATGTGCACCAATACCCTCTCGGTAAGCTGGGACGGGTGGTTGTACGATTGCGATTTTAACCAGATGCTGGGATTGAAAGTTGCCAGTGGGCTTACTCATATACGGGATTATAATGAAACTATGCTTAACGACAGGGAGATCGTGGTTTCCCAGCACTGCTTCGGCTGCACGGCGGGCGCGGGAAGCAGCTGCCAGGGCACAGTGACCTGAAAAGGTCGGCAGAATCAGTGTCTCAGCGAGGATAAAGACCTGTTTATAATAATGGTATCTGCTGTTGGTCGGGAAGTTTTACCGACCAAGTGGTCTGCCCGCGTTTCCGGATGGGATGCGGTTTGTCGGACTTTTAGCTACTGAACGAATTTTTTTGGTCATACATCCTCTATTCTTCCGGATCAGGCCTATCCGGGGGTTCTTTGTTACATACGAAACGGTCTGTTTAGACCTAAACCCAAATCCTATGAATAAGAACCTGCAACGTATGGCCACCATGCACCGGATGCAAGTTAAAGGCCTGGAATTGTTTTATAAAAACGGCTACTACAATACCAGTATAGATGACATCCTCAGGTCGCTTGAACTTTCCAAAGGTGCGTTTTACCACCATTTCGAATCCAAGGAAGACTTTTTTATCAGCATCATACAGAACCTGATGGTTCAAAAAGTATATGGCATGCTGATAGAGCCCCTCGAAAAAAAGGACGACCCGTTTACAGCTATCAGCGAATGTTTTGAAAATGCACTTCTAACTGCTGAAAACAATGTGATGGACCACGGCTTTGTACTGGGTAATTTTATGTCTGAATTCAACGGCAGGAACCCGGTAATCATGAAATACCTCACCGATCTTTACAAAGTCTGGGAAGTAAACATGGTAAACCTGCTCCAAAAGGGTAAATTAAACGGGCACCTGGACCGGCATGTGGATGCCGAGGGCGTGGCCACTTACCTCCTGGCCTCGTTTATTGGGGTCCGCACGCTGATGGTAGAAGGGAACGCCCGGCACCTCCGTTATAATTATATGCAGCAATTAAGATCCTATTTCCGTATGCTGGGTCCTAAAGCCTCGGCATAGCCTGGCCATTCAAGTGCCGGTAAGTGCCAGTATCTTTGCCAGAACTTTTGCCGGGGCAATGGTTTCCATTACCCGCTCGTAACCTGCAGGCATTTTATTGCCATAAACCGAGGTGGGTAGTCCGGGATATCGTTCCCGGTCTGACAAGAGGGCGTTCTCAAGGTCCTGCCTGAACGGATAAAACCCTGCATAGGGATGGGTAAGGCCCCACAGGGTAATCGTGGGAACCGCGTAATTCGCAGCGAGATGGGCATTGGCACTGTCCATTGAAACCATCAGGTCCAGGTTCGAAATAAGGGCGAGCTCCTCTTCAAAACCCAGCTTTCCGGCAATGTTTATGCAGTTATCAAATTCCATGGCCCAGTTCTCCAGTTGCCGTGCTTCGCTTTCACCCCCTCCAAACAGAATTATTTTATACCGACCGGTTTCTGAGATTTCCCTGATCAATTGTTCCATTAGGCGGGCAGGATACATTTTCCCGGGATAGGCCGCAAAAGGGGCAAGCCCAATCCATTTTCCATGGTTTTTACCCACAAGTTCACGCGTGTTGTCTGATAAAGGCTGTCTGGGAAGCAGGTTAACGTTTTCCAGCCCGATCGGCCATCCAAGTTTCCCGAAAACATCCGCATAGCGCTGATGGGTAGACCTCAGCGGTTTAAAAACCTTATTGTTTATGGCGGTAAGGGCCCGTTTTTCGGTCCGGCCCTTATCGATTTGCACAAACGGAACCCCGCTCAAGCTGAAGAAATACTTTAGTACATTACTGCGAAGCACATTATGGAGGTCGGCAATGGCATCAAAGCGCATTCCCTGCAGCTCCCTGAATAACCTCCAAAGACCTCCCGGACCTTTATGTTTCCCATCGACCTCTGCCCTGAAAACCCTGACTTTATCCAATTGAGCGAAAAGAGGCTCGAAAAAACCCCTGGTGAGGACTGTAATCCTGAGTTCGGGATAGCGGCGGGTAAGTGCAAGCAATACAGGTACTGTCATAGCAACATCTCCCATGGCAGAAAGCCGGATGACCAGGATATGCCCGGCTTTATTTTTGTCCACGCAAAACAGGGTTTAATTCCTCATCGTTGTACATTTTCATCTGCCTGTACACCTTCATGTATTTTCGGCCAGCTGCTATATCGTCCAATAATTGGTCTACGGCAAGGGAAAGGTCTTTTTTCTGCTCCAGTAACACTTTCAATTTAGCGCTGCAGCGGCTGCGGTGATCCTCACTCGCATCGGCGCGCTCAACCTCCTGCCTCATATGGTAAATCTTGAGAGCAAGGATCGACAGGCGATCGATAGCCCATGCCGGGCTCTCGGTGTTGATCCCGGCATCATCTTTTACCTTGACTGAGCGGTATTTTTTGAGGAAATAGGAATCGATGAACTCCACCAGGTCTGTCCGCTCCTGGTTACTGGCATCTATNTTGCGTTTCAGGGCGAGGGCAGCTACGGGGTCAATNGAAGGATCCCGGATAAGGTCTTCATANTGCCATTGTACGGTATCGATCCAGTTCTTTTTGTAAAGCAGNTGCGAAATGTCGTCATTGGGATAGGGGTTGCGGAGTGGCTGATCCACATTATCCTCCACATGGTAGTCGGCAATACTCTTCTCAAAGATATTAAAGGCCAGGGAGCTGAACATAAACCGGTATTTCAGGCAAAGATACCGATTATTGGCTTTTTTCGTTAGTTAAAACGAGGTGGTTTAAGTTCAAGTGCAAGTTCAAGAGCAAGTTCAGGAGGTGAGAAGGCATATTTCCCTGAACTTTGAACCCAGGTACACGGAACCCGGAACCCACATACCTGCTTGAATATTGCAGTGAAAAAAACTAATTTGAAACGGGGAGGGGTTACGATGCCCCATCAGTAGACAGCCGGCAGCTGGCAGTTGCAGCTCTGACCTACTTCTATGAATGCGGAACCAGTTGGCAGTAAGCAGTAGGCAGTTGGCAGAATGCCGTAACGCTTTGAACATTGAACGTTGAACCCATGTACCCGGAACCCTGAACGCGGAACCCNGAACCCACATCCCTGCTTGATTATTGCAGNGAAAAGGACTTGTGGGTGCAAGGTGGAAGTTCCATTGTGGGCTATTTTAAAAAGCTTTTGTCAATAAAAGTATAAATGGAAAGAGAACGGAGATCACCAGGACCAATTCCTTTACTTTCTCCCGCTTGATGACTTCCACATATTTGGTGATTAGGGTAGCAGCGGGAAAAAAAGTAATAATAACGGGATAGACCTCCGCATTCGTTTTCAAAAATGTGACTACCAGCCCCACGGTCATTGAAATTGCAATCAGGCGAACAGTTATGATCCTTCCCAGTCCGAGTTTCCCCATCTTCACAAAGGCCAGAAAGCCGGTAAGGATGATCAGGACGGTATAAATAACAAGTTTGGTGCTATATCCCCCCAGGGCGGAAAAATCCCGGTCGAGCGACAGGGAGAAGCTGTAATGTTCCCTTAAATAATCCGGCAGGCCAACAACAACCAGCAGGCTGGCGGCAATCAGGACGGCAGTCAGAATACCGGTCAGGGGAACCAGCCAGTTCTTAATATTCTTGGGCTCATAGAAATATATGGCCACAAAAACCACGATGAGGAATAACAGCGCCCAGTCATAGAAAAGACTTGCCACGGCAGTCCAAAGCGTAGCGTCGAAAATTTTTAGTTTCATGTTTTTCAAGGACTTAAGGCTTATAAGCCTTCTGCCGGCAAGGAGCAGAAAAAAACTGCAAAGGATGGCATTCTCATCTAATAGTACTTCGGGAAATAGAACGATCAGCAGGATGAAATAAAGCATGGCAAAAGAATTCGTGCCGGTCACCTGGTTGCGTTTAACAACAAAATTCACCAGGAAAACACTGAAAAAAAGAACGCCTAACAGAAGGAGNCTGAAGACAATTTCTTCTGTATTGTAGCTCCTGTTAAAGCGGAAGAGATGNACCAGCCAGTAGAAAACAAAAAGAAACCCCAGGAGCAACAGGTAATTTACGGGCTTTGTTTTGCCAAAAATGCTTGAGATCATCCCGGGTTTTTATATTTTTGCAGGATAAATATAACCAAGATGAAAGCATTTTTTGAGGGCATTGGAGATTTATTCGTTAACCATCTGTTCTGGCCTTTTGATTTTTTCAGGTATATGGAAAATTGGTGGTCTTCCAATTTGGTTAACTGGCTGTTTGTGATCGTTGGGATTATTGCCTTCGCTTACTGGCTCAACCAGCTCAAAATATTTAACGACCGCGGGGAAGAGGACAAGAGTGTTACCGCCCATTCATATCTCTAGCCCGTTTCGGCAGGCTTTCGCCAGGGTCCTCTTTATAGATCAAAACCCAGGTCGGTCCGGTAATACATGCCTTCAAAGTTGATCTTCTCNACATTTTCATACGCCTTTTTCAGGGCCTCTTTATAATCCTTCCCGTAAGCTGTTACAGACANGACNCGTCCGCCGTTGGTAACCACTTCCCCTTTTTCCAGGCCGGTACCCGCATGAAAGGTTATGGCTTCCGTAATATTCTCAAGGCCCCTGATTACCTTTCCTTTTTCATAGGCTTGCGGATAGCCCCCGGAGACCGCCATGACCGTTGTTGCCGTGCGGCTGTCTATTTCAAGGTCGATCTGGTCCAGCGTCCTGTTGGCAACGGCCTGGAAGATTTCAAGCAGGTCTGTTTTAATACGGGGAATGACCACCTCCGTTTCAGGGTCGCCCATCCGTACATTATATTCAATCACCATTGGTTCATCGCCCACCTTGATCAGGCCTATAAATATAAATCCCACATAGGGCAGGCCATCCTTCTTCAGCCCTTCTACGGTTGGCAGTACAATCCGCCGGTGAATTTTATCAATAAACTCCTTATCGGCAAAGGGAACGGGTGAAATAGCCCCCATCCCGCCGGTGTTCAGCCCGGTATCGCCTTCCCCTATTCGCTTATAGTCCTTCGCCATGGGCAGTACCTTATAATGATCCCCATCTGTGAGGACAAAGCAACTGAGCTCTATCCCGGACAAAAACTCCTCAATGACAACGGTTGATCCGGCTTTGCCAAATTTGTCTTCCGTAAGGATAGCCTTGAGTTCTTTCCGCGCCTGTTCAAGGTCGTTTAGGATCAGGACCCCTTTGCCGGCTGCAAGCCCGTCGGCCTTTAGTACGTAAGGGGGTTTCATGCCTTCAAGGAAGGTGTAGCCCTCTTCCAGCTGAGAGGCGGTAAAACTTTTATAGGCTGCCGTAGGGATATGATGTCGCTGCATGAATTCCTTGGCGAACTCTTTGCTGCCTTCCAGCGCAGCTGCCCGTTTTTGTGGCCCTATAACCGGGATATGCCTGAGGTCGCCATCTGCGAGGAAGAAATCGTGGATTCCGTTAACCAGGGGGTCTTCGGGTCCTACGATAACCATGTCAATTCCATGATTAAGTACAGCTTTCCTGATGGCCGGGAAATCGTTTACCCCAATGGGAAGGTTTGTTCCGATTGCGGCGGTTCCGGCATTTCCGGGTGCCAAAAATAATTCCTGAAGTTTCGGGCTTTTAGCGAGCTTCCAGGCCAGGGTGTGCTCTCTTCCGCCTGAGCCGAGGATAAGTACCTTCATGCTTTTTACTTTGCGCAAAAATAGGGCATGCCACCGTATTAAAAAAACAACTTATTGCCCACTAAATCAAAAGGAGATCGGGCAGTTGACTATTGGCCTGTTCAGCGCTTATTGCGGGTTGAAAAATCGCGGTGTTCGGTTTTTTTCAATTCCTCTGCGGAAAGTGTTTTAAAATACTCGAAGGTCTTCCGCATTCCCTCTTCACGTCCTACCTTGGGCTCCCAGCCCAGCAATTCCCTGGCTTTGGTGATATCCGGCTGGCGTTGCATAGGGTCGTCTTTGGGCAAGGGTTTGTAAATGATCTTCTGATCTGTTCCGGTTAGCTTTATAATTTCCTCCGCAAAGTCTTTAATGGTGATCTCATGCGGGTTTCCGATATTGACCGGTTCGCTGTAATCGCTGAGCAACAGTCTGTAAATCCCTTCTATTTCATCGTCCACATAACAAAATGACCGGGTCTGGGAACCGTCGCCGAATACCGTGAGGTCTTCTCCCCTCAGTGCCTGCCCCATAAAGGCCGGGATAACCCGCCCGTCATTCAGGCGCATCCTGGGTCCATAGGTATTAAAAATTCGAACGATACGTGTTTCCAACCCATGAAACCGGTGATAGGCCATGGTTATGGATTCCTGGAAGCGCTTTGCCTCGTCATAAACCCCTCTCGGACCGATGGTATTCACATTACCATAGTATTCTTCTGTTTGGGGATGCACCAGCGGATCCCCATATACTTCGGAGGTGGAAGCGATCAGGATCCTGGCGCCCTTTTCCTTGGCAAGCCCGAGCAGGTTGTGTGTCCCGAGGGCCCCAACCTTCAGGGTTTGTATGGGGATCTTCAGGTAGTCGATAGGGCTGGCGGGAGAGGCAAAATGAAGGATATAGTCAAGTTTCCCGGGTACGTGCACAAATTTGGTAACATCGTGGTGGTAGAATTCAAATTCCGGAAATTTAAACAGGTGCTCAATGTTCTTCAGGTCTCCAGTTATAAGGTTATCCATCCCGATAACTTCGTATCCTTCCGCAATAAAGCGGTCGCACAAATGCGAGCCCAGAAATCCTGCGGCCCCGGTGATCAATACTTTTTTCATACCTGATTATTAAAGGCTGATTATGATGTCCTGCCGATGGATTCGTAATGGAATCCTTCATCCCGGATCTCCTGGACATCGTAAAGGTTACGGCCATCGAAAATAGCCTGATTTTTAAGCAATTCCTTCATGACGGTGAAATTGGGATTCCTGAAAACGCCCCATTCGGTGCAGATAACCAGGGCATCGGCATCTTCCAGCGCACCGTACATTCCGGGGGCAAAATCTATGGCGTCACCCAGTTTACGCTTCACGTTCTCCATTGCTTCGGGGTCGTAGGCCGTGATCCTGGCTCCAAGCGCAAGCAATTCGTCTATGATATATAAGGCAGGGGCTTCCCGGATATCGTCGGTCTCAGGCTTGAATGCCAACCCCCACAATCCAATTTTTTTTCCTTTGAGGTCGTTGTTGAAGTACTTCCTGATCTTGGGAATCAGCGCGGTTTTCTGGCTTTGGTTCACCCTGATCACCGAATCGAGGATCTGAAAATCGTATTTATTGTCTTTCCCCGACTTGTGCAGGGCTTTCACATCTTTGGGAAAACAGGAACCCCCATAACCTATTCCGGGAAACAGGAAGCGTTTGCCTATCCTGGAATCGGTTCCCATGCCAATACGTACCTTATCTACATCGGCCCCGACTTTCTCGCAAAAATTGGCTATTTCGTTCATAAAGGTGATCTTGGTGGCGAGGAAGGCATTGGCCGCGTACTTGGTTAGTTCGGCCGAACGTTCATCCATAATAATCACCGGGTTTCCGGAACGCACAAAGGGTTTGTAAAGCTTTTCCATAAGTTGTACGGCCCTTTCCGAACTGGCGCCAACAACGATACGCTCGGGTTTAAGGAAATCATCAACGGCAAACCCTTCCCTGAGGAACTCCGGGTTTGACACCACGTCGAATTCGACTTTGGCATTTTTGGCGATGGCTTCCTTCACTTTGTCGGAAGTCCCTACAGGTACGGTACTCTTATCTACGATAACTCTGTATCCTGTGATAAGTTTTCCGATATCATCGGCCACGCCGAGAACATATTTCAGGTCTGCCGAACCATCCTCATCCTCCGGGGTAGGAAGTGCCAGGAAAATGATCTCCCCGTGTTCCAGGCCTTCTTTAAGGGAGGTTGTAAAAGTTAGCCTGCCTGCGTTAATGTTCCGCTCGAAGAGCACATCGAGGTGCGGTTCATAAATGGGGACAACTCCCTCCTGCATTTTCTTGACCTTAAGTTCGTCGATGTCCACACAAACGACTTCGTTGCCTGTTTCGGCAAGACAGGTACCTGTTACCAGGCCTACATATCCAGTTCCAACAACTGTTACTTTCATTCTTTAAATCTTTTAGTTATAAGTAATAATCCGGGGTACAATTTTCAAGGCCCAAAAATAGTCGTGCGGGCCGGATAGGGCAATTATTTCTGTCGAAAACCCCATTTCCCGGTCAAAATTGCGCATATACGGGCTTTTATTTTAATTGATTTGATGTTATCCGCTGTTAATGGTGCTTTAATATTGCCTAATATGCCTTTTCCTCCCCTGAAAAGATATTGAGGATAGTTTGTAAAATGATCTTAAGGTCGAGGAAAAACGACCAGTTTTCGATATAGAAGATATCGAATTTAATCCGGCCCTGGATATCGCTGTCCCTTTCAATTTCACCTCTATAGCCCCGTACCTGTGCCAGGCCGGTTATCCCGGGTTTTACGAAATGGCGCAGCATGTATTTGTCTACCTTATTCGCGTACTCATCGGTATGTCTCAGCATATGGGGCCTGGGGCCTACAACCGACATATTGCCGAAAAGGACATTATAAAACTGCGGCAATTCATCTATGCTGGTTTTCCTTAGAAATTTTCCTATAGCCGTTACGCGCATATCGTTTTTCCCCGCCTGTACCATATCGGCATTGCGGTTAATGGCCATGGAACGGAATTTGTAGCACTGGAATTCTACATTGTCGAAGCCCGTTCTGGTCTGTACAAAGAATACAGGTCCCCGGGATTCCATTCGGATAAGCAGGGCGATGATGGGGGCGATCCAAATGAGGAGGCCAAAGATGACTACCAGGGAAAACAACACATCGAAAGCGCGCTTTAAAAAGGCGTTTATGGGATTATGAAGGGGAATGTCGCGTAATGAAAGGATTGGAAGGTAATCGTAATACTCAAATTTCAGTTTTTTGGAATAGATATTCTTGTTGTCTGGCAGGAACTTCAGGGTTTTAAGGTTGTTGTCTGCAAAATTGATCAAATCGGCAATTTCATTGTTTTTCAATTCCGAAACCGCGCAATAGATTTCGTCAATTTTATTTTGCACTATAAACAGGAAGCAATCCCTCAATTGAAAGTTACTTTCCCGTGGACAGAACTGTTTTACAAACTCGTATCCAAATTCTGTGCGTTCATTAAAAACCGAAATGAGTTGTTCGGTCTTCTTGTTTTTTCCAATCACCACTACATTTCTGATATTGCCCTTTACCCGCTCACGGTATTTCATCAAAAGAACATAGTTCAGGAATTTAATGACGGCGACCGCCAGAAAGACCAAAACCGCATATTGGGCCAGGGCCAGGCGGCTCATAAAAGGCTGTTTAAAGAGCCCGATAAACGCGTAAAGGATAAGGAAATAAAAAAAGAATTGGTTGAATAGAAGGCGTAGGATATGAGTTACCTTGGTATAGCGGTGAATTATATAAAATTCTGTCCTAACAGCAATAATGACCCATGCTAAAGAGATATAACTGTGAAAAAGTATGGTTTCTGCCAGATTAATAGGTAAGAAATAGGCAAATAGGTTTATTACCAACAGATCTATTACATATGAAATAGGCA
>JGI25321J50212_10001356_pt1 | contig 21270 bp, 18 predicted proteins | sample AutmiccommuBRH23_FD_50212 | JGI IMG/M metagenome (IMG submission 50212)
AAGGCGCTGTACCATAGACGAATACTTGTGCGCCGTAGGATGGACTCTACCTCCTTCGCCGCTAGGTATTCCTATGGGGAAAGGCGGCTCGGCGAAACCCTATCCTACAGCGTTTAGTATTCGTTAAGGGTTGTGCGCTTTCGGCGATACTCTCCACTGGAGACTATCGTACTGGAGGCTTTCGTCACCAAAGCAGAATAAGGTGTACCACTCCCACTTGAAGAAGTGGGAGTCTTACGATTTGGATCAAAATAGTAAATTAGATCTAGTTTCACGGGAAAATGTTCCATTGTGTGTTTTGTAGCTCTCTGTTAATCTAATTAAGTCGGGCGAATTCTGTTTTTTACTAGTTCGGTTAAAGGAGGGATAAATAAGATATGGGTTATTCAAGAGTTTTTATAATTAAGCGCTTATTTTTGAGTATACTTGTACCTATTTTAATTTGTTCTTCTTTCATACAACCTGTTTATGCAACTACTCTTAATGATAGCCCCAGTACTTTGAAGAACGAATCTAGTTCTCTTATAGATCAAGCTGACGTGCTTCAACAGCAAGAGGACTCTGCAGTAACCCAAGCAGAGTCAATTCAAGAATCAGTTGATGTCTTGAAAAGCGCTATTGATCAGGATAACCTAGTTATCGAGCAACACAAAAAAACAATAGAAGATCTAGCTGCGGAGCAACAAAAGTTAGCAGATCAGCAAAAGCAAGACACTGAAACCCTTGGAAACTACATTAAAAATCAGTACACTGATGGGGATACTCCTTATATGACGTATGTAAGTTTGTTGGTAAGGTCAACAAGCCTTGGTGAATTGATCAATAGATTCAACTATATTGATACAATTCTTAATTTTTATCGAGATCTTAATATCAAGATAGCTGAGAATTCGAATGCAATAAAAGCAAAGCATGATTTAGAACAAGACGAAATCAATAAACTAACTGAAAGAGTACAGTCTAATCAGCAACTATTAGATGCTCTGAGTGTGGCAATGGCCAAGCAGACTAGTTTAATTACTTCACTTACTCAGGTTGAACTTCAGTCCTTACAAGCACAGAGCCGCGGTCAGCAAAACACTAGCGATACTCAGCGCTTAATTACAGCCGAACAACTGCAAGCTCAACCGGCCGAACTAGCAAAGTATCTTCAAATACTGGCTTCTCAACAGACTTCTGCTAACTCACAAGGAACAATTAGCACCCCTGTCAAATTAAATGGACAGGTAGGGGATTTGTTATCTTTTGCCGCAAATTTTCTTGGCGTACCCTATACCTGGGGAGGAACTTACCCACAATTTGATTGCTCAAGCTATGTCCAGTATATTTATGGACACTTTGGGATCAAACTATTTAGGGTAACTTGGGATCAATATGGGGAAGGACAGAGCGTGCCGAGAGATAAATTAGCAGCTGGTGATTTAGTTTTCTTTTCAACCTATCTACCAGGCCCATCTCATGTCGGCATATATGTGGGTAATGGCATAATGATCAACTCATCAAATAGCGGCGTTTCCTATGCAAGCATTAATAGTCAGTATTGGTCTAGTAGGTATTATGGCGCAAGACGCGTGATTGCCCAGTAATGATTGCAATTTGGAAATTTAAGTTTACAACGAACAAGACTGGAGGACTTAAGCTATAGCCTTGTTCGTTTCTTTCAACCTTATCAGAACCCTATCGTTATTCTATTCTAAAGCGTACTTCAACATTATTCTTAGCTTCTATCAGCAGACATACATCTTCATCTCTTGGTTTATAATTAACAACAAGAATATCGTTTAAATTAATCCAAAAAACTCCCGTCTCAACCCCCCATACTGAAACCTTATCATCCATCACATCAATATTTCCTACAACACCGAAGTCCATATCACATTCTACGACACCAATAATTTCTATACTTTTCAAGTGCTTTCCTAGAAACTTTTCCTTTAAAAACTTCACAAATTCGATTTTTAAGGTTAAGGTTAACATTTATATTCCCCCTACATTCTTACAGCCTCAATGCTACCATACTTTAAGGTAGCCGTACAGTGAACTCGTTCAGCTAAAGCTGAACATCGAGACTTCGGTGGGGGAGTCTACCCCCACCGAAGCAGAGTACGGGGGGACCACTCCCACTTGTAGAAGTGGGAGTCTTACGATTGGATAAATAACCTTCCCAGGGATCAGCAATTTTCCAAGATACCTTTGCCGAATCCGGGTGTGCCTGCGTATGGATAGAAGATGGGTAGATTAGTATTGTCTGTTCAACATACACCTGTTATAATTTTAACATATTCTTTTTAAGCGTGAAGCCTTATCCGTTGGAGAACATAGTATTGAGAATCGACGCTTTAAGGAATTAATCAAGAGAAAGGAAGTATGGTAGGATGGAGAGCAACACTGGCTAGACAGGGAAAGTTATAGTATGGAAATATCTCTACTTGTGTTTAACAAGAGAAAAATAATTAAGGGGGAAATAGTATGGTAAGTATGGTAGGCAAGAAAAAGTCAAGCAATTTGATTCGTTTAGGGTCCATGCTCCTGATTGCTGCATTAATGGTTTCAGGCTGTGGAAGCAGTCCAAAAGCGACTACAGAGAAAAAAGCCATTAAAGTGGGCATCGTAGATACATATACTGGCGGTGCTGCTGTATATGCGAAAGACTCTTTAGATGGCTTTAAACTGGCAGTCAAAGAAATTGCCGCTAAAGGGGGTCCGAAGATTGAATTTGTCACCCGTGACGACGAATTTAAACCGGACAAATCAACAAGCTGGGCAAAAGAACTGGTTATGAAAGAAAGCGTTGACTTTCTAGCAGGAACTACGAATAGTGCAAGCTCACTAGCTGTTTCGCAATATGCTAAAGAATCTAAAGTGCCCTTCATTGTATGGGGCGGAATGAGTGCTCAGACTACGGGCGCCGCAGGTCATCGCTATGTATTTAGCACGTTACCAAATACAGCGATCATTGGCAAAGCAGGTGCTGTCCAGCTCTCCAAGACTCCCTATAAAAAGGTCTGGTTAGCCGGTAGCGACTATGAATATGGTCACTCTGTGATTGATAACCTCTGGTCTAACCTGACGACCCTTAAACCAGATGTTCAGAAAATGGGTGAAACTTGGTGGCGTGTCGGGGAAACTGATTTCACCCCTTACATCAATGCTATTCGCAGTGCTAAACCCGATGTCCTTGTGGTTGGCACTGGGGGAGCAGATATGGTAGCATTTATGAAAGCAGTCAAAGCAACTGGACTGACACAGGATATACCAGTCTGGGCACACACCTGCTACGACCCGGCCACTTTGAGACCATTGGGAGATCAAGCGCCAGAGGGTGTTATGGGAACAAATCCGTATTTGGCTAATTATCCGGACACACCAGAAAACAAGGCGTTTGTTGAAGCCTTTAAGAAAGAATATAGCCGCGAACCCGCTGCCTTCGCCTTATATGGTTACATGGGCGGCCAGTTCCTCGGTCAAGCAATTGAAAAAGCAGGAAGTACTGATAAGGAAAAGATCATTGACGCTATGGAAGGATTAACAATAAATACTCCAGTCGGCAAGGCAACCTTACGCAAAGAAGATCATCAGGTCGCAATTCCCATGTCCTATGGCGTGATTGCCAAAGTCAATGGGGTCTTTACGGGCACAGACCTTCACACCTTGAGTCCTGAAGAAATTATGCCCTCGGTTGAGGCAATCCTAAAAGCTAGGTCAAAGTAATAAGGATAAGTGATCAGAAGTAAGAAGTAAGAAGTAAGAAATTGATTTGGGCGGTGCTGCTAGGTACCGCCCATTAACCTTCGAGTCATGGCCAGCGCTTCTCCGCAAAGTTAACATGTGCGAAGACAGTGTCTGCAAGAAGGCTAATTCGTGCGAAGACAGTGTCTTCGCGGGCGCTAGCCAAGTTTTCTTTAAATCAATAATAACGGAGGTGATTACCCATGGATTTTGCCACACTCGCTAGTCAGTTTTTCATAGGACTTAGCAGGGGAATGATTTTCTTTATCGTCTCGGCCGGACTAACACTTATCTTTGGAGTCTTAAGAATTACGAATTTTGCTCACGGAGCACTTTATATGCTTGGCGCCTTTATCGCGTATTCAGTCTCAACATTTTTCGGACAAGGCCCGAACGGTTTTTGGCTAGCCCTGCTGGTTGCTCCGATCGCAGTGATGTTTATCAGTCTAGTGATCGAGCGCGGGTTGCTTAGATTTATCTATAACCGAGATCATTTATTACAGATGCTCTTGACGTATTCTCTAGTGCTCATCGCGGGAGATCTTGTCAAGATAATTTGGGGAACAGAATATAAATCTATGGATATCCCCGGCATCTTAAGGGGTTCCTTTAATCTATGGGGGGCATCTCTTCCCTGGTATAATGCTTTTCTTCTGGGCGTGGGGCCTATCGTTGCCCTTGGTCTATGGTTGTTCTTATCAAAAACCAACCTTGGCAAAATCTGCCGCGCAACGGCTACTGACCGAGAAATGGTGGATGTTTTAGGAATTAACAGCACCCGAGTGTTTGCTATGGTTTTTGCACTTGGTGGCTGGCTAGCTGGGTTGGGGGGAGCTTTGATCGCTCCAACGACCACCATCACGATGGGAATGGATGCTAGCATTATCATTTATGCTTTCTTGATCGTGGTCATTGGTGGTTTAGGAAACATCTGGGGCGCACTGATTAGTTCGATTATTATGGGAGTTGGGGAAGCTTTTGGAATCTTATTCATTCCAGGCGTTGCCATTATTATCCCTTATATTATTGCGGGTGTTCTCCTAATCGTACGACCCTCTGGTTTACTAAAATCTGCCTGGTAGAGAAAGGAATATAGATATGTCCACGAATAACTTTAAATCAATCAATAATCCGAAAGGAAAGTTCAGTACCTATCTAGGCCCGGGTTTGGCAGTAGCAGGAATCCTGATCCTTCTAATGATCCCTCAGCTACTCACCCAATATTATGTCTACTTATTAGCGACTGTTTTTACAACAGCTTTGCTAGCGACCAGTTTAAATCTGGTTCTGGGTTATGGAGGCCTTCTGCATTTACACCATGGCGTATTTTTCGGGGTAGGTGCCTATACGGTAGCGATCGTACTGACCAAAACTTCTTGGCCCTTTGCTGTTGCTGTCTTGCTCGCCCCCTTGGTTGCTGCACTTATTGCCTTAGTGATCGGTTGGTTTTGCGTACGTTTAAGAGGCCTATATTTCGGTATGCTTACTCTAGCTTTAGGGCAGTTGGTTTGGGCCATTGTTTACCGCTGGAATGCGCTGACCAATGGTGACAACGGAATCCATGCGATACCCGTTCCTGAATTTTTGTACTCAATTAATTCAGTCTATTATACGACACTTGTGGTTCTAGTCATCGCTCTTGTAATTCTCTATGTAATATCCAAATCGCCATTTGGTCTAACGTTACTTGCTACTCGCGATAACCCCGTGCGCTCTGAGAGTGTCGGCATTAATGTTAAGCGGCACCGCCTGACAGCCTTTGTTATTGCTGGATTCTTTGCAGGAATTGCGGGTGTCCTTTTTGTATTAGTGGAACGATCTGTAGCCCCCTCCCTGTTATTTTGGAACAAATCGGCGGAAATTCTGATCATGTGTTTAATGGGAGGCCTGACTGTTTTTATGGGCCCGACGTTAGGGGCAGGCATTTTAGTCCTTTTGTCGATGATCGTCGGTCTTTACACCGAATACTGGTTGCTTGTCCTTGGTCTGTTGTTACTGATTCTCGTCCTGTTCTTGCCCCAAGGTATCCTTGGTTATTTGATGGAGATTTATGGCAAGAACCGAAGTATGAGAGGAGAGAATTAAGATGCTTCAAGTTGAACAGCTTAGGAAAGCGTTCGAGGGATTTCAGGCCATCGCAGATGCTCGGCTTTCGGTTCCGAAGGGAGAAGTCGTGGCAGTCATTGGTCCGAATGGCGCAGGGAAATCCACCTTATTCAATTTAATAACCGGACACCTCCAAGCCGATTCCGGTCATATCCGATTTCAGAATGAAGAAATTACGAACTTGGCTCCCTATAAAATCTGCCATAAAGGAATGGCGAGGTCCTTTCAGTTAATCAATATTTTCCCTAGCCTTACGGTTTTGGAAAACGTGCAAACGTCAGTTCTTGCCAAGCATCGCTTGGATCAGAATTTTTTTAGGCCCTCTAAAAAACTGCTTATTGAAGAAACACTGGAGGTTTTGGAGAGTTTCGGATTGTTTGAATATAAAGATCGTTCATGTAGCTCCCTATCTTACGGGGATCAAAAGGTCCTGGAAATTGCGATTGCTCTGGGAAGCAAACCCGAACTCCTGCTCTTAGATGAGCCCACTGCCGGAATGTCATCAGAAGAAACCCGCAAAATTGTTAATCTGATTAAACGGTTATCCCAGGAAAAAGGCCTTACGATTCTGCTCACTGAGCATGATATGGAATTAGTCTTTGATGTTGCGCAAAAGATTATGGTGCTTCAACAGGGTAAAACAATTGCTCAAGGTCTTCCTGAAGACATCAGAAACGATAAAGCTGTACAAAATGCCTATTTGGGGGAAACTGGATTATGCTAGACGTTAGAGACATTCATACCTATTACGGTTTAAGCCATATCTTATTCGGTTTATCCTTACAGGTAAGTAAGGGTGAAGTTGTTTGCCTGCTTGGCCGTAATGGGGTAGGCAAGACAACGACACTCAAAAGCATTATTGGAATTGCCCCGCCCAAAACTGGACAAATCTTATTTAAAGGCCAGGAAATTACCAAGATTGCTACCAACCGCATGGTTAAATTAGGAATTAGTTTTGTTCCTGATAACCGCAGGATCTTTGCAGACTTATCTGTACGTGAAAATCTCGAGATCGCAATCGGCATCAAACCGGGCGCTTGGGATTTGGCTAAAGTACATGGATTATTCCCAGTTCTGAAAAGAGTAGAGAATCGAAGGGGCGGGAACTTAAGCGGCGGAGAGCAACAAATGTTAAGTATTGCTCGGGCTCTGCTTGGAAATCCGGAGCTTCTAATTTTAGATGAACCGACCGAGGGACTCGCACCTTTAATTGTTCGAGAATTGGAAGAGCAAATTCTCGCGCTATGCTCAACTGGGATCTCGATTCTCTTAGCAGAGCAGAATCTCAAATCAGCCTTAAAATTGGCCAATCGGTGTTATGTCCTTGAACGGGGACAAGTACGTTTTGAAGGGTCAGTCGAGGAATTGGCTGAAAATGAAGACGTTCGGTCGAAATATTTATTGGTTTAACAGATCTACAATACAAATACATGTCTCGTATGAGGGGATACCGGAAGGTATCTCCTTATTCGTTCACCTTCTCATCAAATTTCAAGTATCACATATATATACCTTGTTTCAGCAACGATGTGACCGTTCATTAAATCAACCATTGTGATTAAAGTAAATCTTAATCCCAATGGTTGAAGATGTTAACAAAAAACCCTATCCATTTTTGGGACAGGAGGCTGACTATCTTACAATAGAAACATGAGAAAGACCGTAAAAACTAACTCAAAATCGGAAAAGTGTTGCCACCGTGAGGCATAATATAAACAGATTCCGGTTGACGTCCAAGTATTTGAGTTGCGAACTGCAAAGCTTCTGCTGGGCAATGAGTCGGAATCATCTTGACACGTTTAACCAGCTCCTCTGATAAGGAACTAATCAAAATAACCGGGGTCTTTTGACAGATGCTCGCTGTTTTCAGACTTATGAATCCTGGCATTGTAAAGTCAGCATGGAGCCCAGCATTCATTTCCTCCACCTCGCCATGATTAAAAAACTCCAGAAAAGGTTGAGAACCTATCCCCTCTGAACATTCACTAATAAGGATAATAACTCCACCTTCTCGCACCGCATAACTAGCATTGTCCAAGGCCTTGATGGCTTGGTAAAGTTGAGTATCCTTGGGATACCCACCGCAAGAAACGATGACTAATTCAGCTTTTTCTTCGAGTTCAATGCCAAATATTTCTTCAGTCACTCGGCAGCCTGCTAAATGTGCCTCATACAGTTCACCCGCTGCAATATAGACAAATTCTTTCTTCTCGTTAACAACAACGTTGAGTATGAAATCCACTCCTACTAGACGAGCGATTTCTAACATATCCTCCGCAACCGGATTGCCCTCCATTTTTCCGGTCTCTATGTTTGGATTAAGTCCCGAGGGACCTCCTCCCAGAAGCGCCAAAGCATGGTTTTGTTGAATCATCTCATAGCCACAAACTCCAGGCGCAATTGACTTACGACCACCCCCAAATCCCGCCAGCAAATGATAAGCTATTCCACCGGTCAAAATCACCTTGTCCGCTTCCCATACCCGACGGTTTACCTTAATCGGTGTCCCTAGTGAGGATTTGCCCAGATCAACCAAATCCTGAGCATGACACTCATGATCGTAAATTGGAACCCTCGCTAAGATCTTTGCCCCACAAATTGCCGTGTGTTCTTCTAACGTCTGCAGGCGATGGTCACCAGTCGCCGTTACTATCGAAATGTCCTTATCCGGCACTCCGGCACCATTTAAAACATCCAATAATATGGGTAAAAGAACATCTGCCCGTACCCATAGTCGAGTAATATCACTCACTACGATAACCACTTTGTCCCCTGGTTTTACCACCTCGATAAGTGGAGCCGTTCCAATTGGTTGAGTCAGAGCCTGAAGAATCGCCTGCTCAATATCTAAAATCGGTTGACTGGCATTTGCTTCAATCTCCTTAATGTTCAGGGAAGACGGAAGCCTAAAGGACAAGGTTTCATTACCATAAGCAAGGTTAAAACTATTCATCCTTTACTCTCCCCCTTATACCTTCATCAAATTTCCTCTAGTGCGTTCCTGTGCTTCATAAGCCATTTCCAGAAGTTGTGCGGTATGCATCACCTTTACTGGAACTCCCTGGCGATTCAGACCGTCCGCGATGTGCATTCGACAGGCGGAACACCCTGTAACCAACACTTCTGCACCAGTCTCATTAACAGTGTTTACTTTATGGTCGTTGATATAGGTTGAAAGTTCGTAGTGATATAAACTAAAGGAACCCCCACTACCACAACAGGTATCAGGTTTATTCATTTCTTTAAAGACTAATCCCGGGATACTACTGATAATTTGTCTGGGTTGTTCTTTGACCTTTAAGCCTCTCAGGAGGTGACAAGGATCATGGTAGGTAACCTTGATTGGCAAACGACCCATTTTGTCCTCAAACCCCTCCAAGGATACTACCAGTTCCGTGAAGTCCTTGATCATGGTCCCAAGCTGCTTAGCCTTTTCGGCATAGATCGGATCATCCTCGAGTAATTCAGCATACTCTTCCTTCAGACTTAAGCCACACGTACCACAGGCTACGACAACTGCATCCACCTCTTCCTTCAGGAAGACATCAATATTGGCCCTCGCCATCTCTTTAGCCGTCTCATAGTCCCCGTTAATCCGGACTGGAGTACCACAACAATTTTGGAGAGCAGGAATAACAACCTCTACTCCATTGCGTTTAAGGACGTTGACAACTGCCTGACCGGTATCCGTATAAATGTAGTTGATCATGCACCCCGTAAAAAAGGCTACCCTCATCTTTACTTCTGGGACTTTATTTACTTCCGGATACATTAATTTAAACGGTGTTGGGGCTAGGGGTGAGAGAAGTCTTCTTTTATCTATTCCCAGTGACATTCTCGGTAACATTCCTTGGCCATTAGGCCCTTTGCGGAAGACTAAGCCTTGAAATAAACTTCCCATCCGCATTCCAGTGTTGAACACCCAACGGTTTCTCAAAACCAAACGAAAGATAAATTTTTTAAGCGGAGAGAGTCCTTTCCTTTCTACGATTTCCTTGCGGACTGCTTCCACCAGTTTGTCCACTTTCACACCACTCGGACAGTTAACTACGCAGGCCTTACACATTAAACACAACGACATTTTATTGATAAAGCCCTCAGTTAATTCCAAGTCTTGATTGATGACTCCGCGAATCAGCTTCACACGTCCTCTGGCAACCGTGGATTCTGCCTGTAACTCTTTAAAGACTGGACAAACATTTTGACAGGCACCACACCGAATGCAGCGGATGACTTCTTTCTCCCAAGACTCAAATGAACGTTCCATCTCATCACGCTCCAAACATTACGCCGGGGTTTAAAATGTTGTTAGGGTCAAGGGCTTTTTTAATCTGGTGTTGTACTTTCAGTCCAACCTCCCCGATCTGCAGAGTAATAAACTTAGATTTCGCCCGACCGATACCATGCTCACCACTTAAAGATCCGCCCAGTTCCACCGTCGCCACAAAAATCTCGTCGATGGCCTTTTCTACCCGCGCCCACTCCTCCAAATCCGTTTCATCGGTTAGGATCGTGGCATGCAAGTTACCGTCTCCGGCATGTCCGAGTATCGCGATTTTAATATTATACTTAGCCGCAACTTCCTGAATACGCCTTACAGCAACCGGAATGCTGCTCCGTGGAACGGTCGCATCCTCACCGATAATGGTCGGTTTTCCCCTCGACACCGCTGCAAAAGCTGAGCGGCGTGCACGCCATAATTCTTCTGCTTCTTCTTTCGTCTTGGCAACCCTGATCTGGACAGCCCCTAGCCGCTTACAGATTTGCTCTATCTTGCCAATCTGCTTAGCTAAGATTTCTGAATCCCCATCAACTTCTATTAAGAGCACGGCACCCGCCTCCGTGGGTAGCCCAACCTTCGCATATTCCTCGATATTTCTAATATAAATATTGTCTAATAATTCGAGGGAGCAAGGAACCAACCCAACTGCAATGATTTCAGAAACCGTCTCAGATGCTTGTTCGATCTCAGAGAAAACCGCCATCATGGTGCTCTTCGCTTCTGGTAAAGGAATAAGTTTAACAATAATTTTGGTTATAACACACAATGTTCCCTCAGAACCGGTGAATAGCTTCGTCATATCGTACCCAGTTACATTCTTGATCGTTCTTCCACCCGTATTCATAACCTCTCCACTCGCTAGTACCACCTCGAGCCCAATAACATAGTCTCGAGTCACTCCGTATTTCACGCCACGCGGTCCTCCAGCACATTCCGCCACATTGCCGCCCATCGTTGAAAAAGCCTGACTGGCAGGGTCCGGTGGATAAAACAGACCTATTCGCTCGACTTCGCTCTGTAATTGGCCAGTAATCACACCAGGTTCTACCACAGCAATCAAATTTTTCCGGTCAATCTCCAGTATTTTGTTCATTCTCTTAAGCACCAGGACGATACAATCCCCTACGGAAATAGATCCTCCGCTGACATTTGACCCTGCACCCCGTGGAACGACCGGAATCATCTCTTGATTCGCAAGCTTAAGAATCTGCGTTACTTCTTCAGTGTTGCCCGGATACACAGCAACTCCCGCTAAATCCTTCTTAAGATCAGCCTTAACAAACGAAGCGTCATAAGTATAACAATATAGATCCTCTAACGAAGTATATAAGTTGTCTTTGCCGACAATTTCACTAAGCTTCTGAATGATCTCTGGCCTCAAACTTGTTGCCTCCTTAAGTGGGTTCCCTTCATTAATAGAGTTCTTCGTTAAACAACTAGAATAATATATTATTTCGCTGTTCGCTCGAAATATCCTTTATAATCGACAAAGGAGGACGACAAACTCCTTCCTCCATCCCTCTTGTGTTAGAGGCTGAAGAGATTCATAATATCTTTAATTAAGAAGTCGTTCACTTACTGTCTTTACAATACCAACAAAGGATTATAGGGGGGCTAACTGATGACCATGCTGAAGATAGCATTATGTCAAATGCCTGTTAAGGCTAATAAGCAAGAAAATCTCAAACAAGCTGCAATTATGCTACAGGACGCAGCAGCTCGGGGGGCACAACTGGCAGTCTTGCCAGAAATGTTTAATTGCCCGTATGACATCCATTGTTTTCGGGACTACGCAGAGAAAATCCCCTCTGGGGAAACTACAAAGCACCTCGTCAGCCTAGCGCGCGCCCATGGTCTTTTTCTCGTCGGCGGCTCGATTCCAGAACTGTCAGGCGAACTGCTCTACAATACAAGTGTTGTATTTAATCCGCAAGGGGAGATTATTGCCCGGCACCGTAAAGCCCACCTGTTTGATGTACGAGTCAAAAATGGTATAGAGTTTACTGAATCCTCGGTGCTCTCCCCTGGTAATGCTGCCACTCTGTTTGAGACACCCTGGGGCAAAATCGGTTTAGAAATATGCTATGACATTCGTTTTCCGGAATTGACCAGAAGAATGGCTAAGGATGGAGCCCGCCTAGTCATTGTCCCAGCAGCGTTTAATATGACCACTGGTCCGGCTCACTGGGAATTGTTGTTCCGCAGCCGTGCCCTTGACAATCAGATCTTTATGATCGCCGCTTCTCCAGCCCGTGATCCCCAGGCTTCCTATGTTGCCTATGGCCACTCCCTTGCGGTCAATCCGTGGGGGGATGTGCTTGCACAGTTGGACGAAAGGCCAGGAATACTGATGGTCGAGCTTGATTTGACCCAAGTCGAAGAGGTAAGAGAGGCGCTACCGATTAGGAAGCAGAGGCGAAAAGATCTTTACTGAATTTACTAAGATGGTAACCCTTTGGAAGATCTCCACTCCACTTTGCTTGGGCAGTTGTCAAATAGGCCTCTATAAGCCCCTTAATTTTATAACAACATCTCTAATTAGCCTTGCCGTCATTCCCCATATTGTGATTCCTTCTATCCTATAGACAATAACTTCACGCATAGCATAACCCCATGGTTTGTGATAGCGCTCTGGTATTCCTAATTCCTTCGCCGGAAAAATTGTTACTTCTTCTCCCGCCTGATTTACGTATGAAGGATGTACTCTAACATTGACCTTATAAGCTTCCGGTTCATTGTCCTCAAAAAATGAAACTGGAATCGCAAAAACCTTTTCGACCTCATGCTGGTTAATTTGTAATTCCTCTAAACTGTATACATCAAGAATGCCAAGAAATGCGTCAACTGTTGTATTCATTATTGCGACAACGGTATCAAGATTTCCAATTATCCTAATCTTGTCTGAGGTCACGCCTAACTCCTCTACTGTTTCTCTTATTGCTGTGTCCCGAAAATTAGCGTCTTGAACAGGATCAAATTTTCCACCAGGAAAACATATCTCTCCAGCTTGTCTGATATTGGCAGCTCTTTTTTGTAATACAAAATGAAATTCTTCGTTGATTAACATAAGCAACACTAAGACCGCCGAATTGAAATAATCTTCTTTTCCAAGGATGCCAGGAACGACTGGCAACTTGTCCTTTAAACCTTCTAGCATAGATTTTTGCATACTATTCACCCACCTTATCCTCTCAAACCATTAAACAACTTCGCAACGTAAAGCTTGCAATTACATTATAAGTCAATTTACCTTAATAAGAGGAATTTTGCAAAACAAATGCTCACTTATAAGTGATTACTTCGATCTGAGTTTAAAAGAAACAGAAAGCCAGTTTACCACATTATTGGTAAATCCGACTCTCTGTTCTAAGACCTTGTTTAAATGTCACTCCAACCTGGAACCAACACACTCACTTGATCGCCGATACAAACCTTTTCAACAGTTTTCGGTAATAATACGAAGCCATTAGCTTCTACATTGGCACAAATTAAATCATGATCTGGTTTACCGGTGGACCACGCTATATAAAATTCTTGCTTCTTTTTCAACTTCACACGGGCATAAACGTTGGCTTTGCCCTCGTTTAGAATTTCGTTTTGCATGATAGCGTTGTAGAAATTTAAAGCACAATTTCCCCTTCCAGACATTCTTTCGAGGACAGATCGGCCAAAAAATTCAAAAACGATAACACTGCCGACCGGTTTTCCCGGCAAAGCTAAATGTGGAAGTATCCTGTTATCCGTATCTTTTAATATTGTTAACGGCAATCTGTTGTGATTAAAGCTATCTTCAAACGTCATTGTTTCAAAACCGTGCTCCGAAACAATGTCTTTCAGCCCACTTGAGGTACCCCCTATCGTTATTAAGAGGTCTGATTCAAAGCTCCTAAGAATACTGTCGCGTAATTTGTCCTTATCATCAGGAATAACATCTAATAAAAGAGGTGTTCCCCCATAGCTGGATACCAGACTGGCAATACAAAGAGCATTACAGTTAAATACTTGCCCCTTATCCTTTTTTCCATCCAAGGGTATCACTTCATCGCCTGTAGCAGCAATTGATACTATAGGCCGCCTTACTATTTCAATGCTACTTCTTCCCAAGCTTGCCAATACGCCTATTTCCAACGGACTGATAATCGTTCCCCTTTTTATTACCATTGAACCTCTGGCAAGATCTGAACCTGCCTTACGAACATTCGCTCCACTTTGAACTTGATCAATTATTATCAGCAAATTGTCTTGTTTTTCAGCCAATTCCAGTGGTATAACGCAATCTGTTCCCTCTGGAATGGGGGCCCCAGTCATAATATTTACAGCCTCGTTCCATTTTACCACGCCATCAAAAATTGCCCCAGCACAGACCTCACCCCAAACGGCAAAGTATTTAGGATTATTCTTTGTAGCTCCAATAGTCATGTGCGAACTAAGAGCATATCCATCACATGTAGAGTAATCAAATGGCGGTAATGCTTCGGGTGCAACAATGTCTTCAGCTAAGGTCCGTCTTAAACATTCTAGGATGGGTTTTCTCTCTTTTGACAATATTGGAATATTATCTAGAGTTCTTTTTAGAATTATTTCTTCCTGTATACTTAACATTATAAGTCTCCTTAGCTTATTGCTCCAACCTGAACATTTGTGTCTACTTTCTTGACATATTTTCGTTTTTTAATTTATCTAAACGTCTTAATCTTGGAATAATCTCCTTATGAATATTACATGCAACAGATTTTCCTGATGTAGTGCCAGTCAACAACAATTTATCATGCGGGCATCCTCCCTGACAGGCAGTTCTTGATTCACACTCCTTACATTCATCTGGGAGGTCTGGTTTTGTAACATCAAAATGAAAAATGTCAGATTGTATTTTACTTAAAGGATTTGTTTCAAATATATTTCCAGTTTTAAATGAATGGTCTCTAATACATGGCCCAATCGTTCCATCGGGATATACCTTAGCAATTCTTTTCCCACACGGATATGGAGAAGATTCAAGATCCCATAAAGGAATTAAAGTATCCAACAAGAAAGTAGTATGAACATCGTATCCCTTAACAATATAATTTTCCAATAAATCACATAATTCATGATATTTCTTCAACAATCTATTATTATAGTCAGTTTCCAAACCTCTATATAAATCCCCATTGTATCTTAAACGATATCCATTTTCTATTCCGAATCTTGTTATATCAAGAACTCTCTCTAAATTATAATTATCCAAAGTAGCTACTATTGTTTGACCAATAACATTTGATCTTTCACATATTATCTTCATTCTTCTCGATAGTTCTTCAATAGTAATATCTGTAATATTTGTTGTTATCCATTGGATATCCTCAAGATCATCCCAATTCACTGAATCCACTAAATCAGCATTTGTATTAAGCAATCCTTGCATACCATCAGTATTTTTATAGGCGGAATCCATAACTTTCTTAATTCTATCCGTTCTTAATAATGGTTCCCCACCAAGAAAACCAATGGCGTTTACTTTAACGTTATTAACTTTCCACACTTCTGGAATCCACTCTAATAATCTTGAAAATGTATTCTCATTCATTTCCATTTCATTTTCATCACCGACTTGATTATAAGAATAACAATAGTTACACCTTCTTGTGCACTTATATGATAGAAATAATTGGAACCAGAAGAAAGGAAGTTTTTCCCAAGCGCCTTCTCCCTTCAATCTTCCATCTTCCAGAGCATACATTCTTTTTAATTGTTTAACATGTTCTGTTATTTTTCTCACAATTTAATTACCTCAGCTTTCTATATTCTTTCTAATAGCGTCCAATGTAAATAGAACTGCCCGATGCACAAGAAGCTCGGTACCTGAGTGTGCTGGGCAGTTCTATACTGAGTCGCCGACATAAGATACAAATTTTGCGGAGGTAGAAATGGGTACCACCACTTTGATCCACCTCGCATATCAATCGTCCCCTACTCCGCCGGCGTTGACTCCAAAGAAGGTGAGGGAAACGTGAACGCTTTAACTAAAACGAAAGCCGCTTGCAGTGCCTCTGTCGGGCATAGCGGGAAGCATTCTTTGCAGTTCCAGCACTCCTTGGCAGATATCTCCGGAATGAAGCTGATCTCCCGAGTTTTTCCTTTGTCCACAAATACTATGGCGTTCTTCTTTTTGACTTCGGCACAGTATCTTACACATAGACCACAATGAACGCAAAATGAGGGATCTTTTTCAAAACGGTCTTTGTTTGCTCCATACTCCTTAGCCAAATCCTGCAATTCAAAGGCATCTGGAGCATGTGCCAGCAATAGCTCCAAGATCATTTTGCGAATTCTATCGACCTTCTCAGACCTGGTTCTCACGATCAAATCTTTGGCCACTGGATAAAGGCAGGCAGCAACGTAATTTGTCCAGCCGCGTACTTCTGCTTCGACTGTGCAAAAGCGGCAACCCCCATAAGGGTCTAATTGCTTGTGGTGGCAAAGTGTCGGAATCGATATTCCCGCTTGTTGTGCAGCCTCTAAAACGGTCATTCCTTCTCTTGCCGTGACTTCTTTTCCGTCAATCTGTAATTTAATTTCACTCATATTTCTATACTCCCTCTAAGGCAATCAGTGCCTTGCAGGAATGCGCCGGGCACCGTTTCTCGATGTGCGCCTCAAACTCATCTCTAAAGTATTTCAACATGCTTAATAATGGATTTTGAACACTCCTGCCCAACGAACAAAGGGCTGCTGCGCCGATTACCTCGGCTAATTCCTCCATTAACTCAATATCCCCTGCTTTTCCCTTGCCCTTGGTCATATTCGTCAGGATATTAAGCATCTGCCTGATCCCTTCACGACAGGGAACGCATTTCCCGCACGACTCACCGGAGAGGAAATCAAGGAAGAACCTAGCGACTTCTACTAAACAGGTACCTTCATCCATCATTAGCATATCGCCTGCGCCCATTGACGCTCCCAGTTTGGACAGCACATCAAAATCCAGCGGGTTGTCGATGAGACTCTCGGGGATTGTTCCTCCCATTGGTCCTCCAAAGTGAATTGCTTTCAGTTTCTTTCCATTGGGAATTCCACCACCAAAGTCATAGACAATTTCTTTGAGCGAGGTTCCCATCGGAACTTCCACGACTGTTGAATTACAAACATGACCTGATAAGGAGATTAGCTTTGTCCCCTTGCTCTTCTCTGTTCCGATACTGTTATACCATTCGGAACCCTTACCGATAATCTGTGGCACATTGGCCCAAGTTTCCACATTGTTCAGGTTACTCGGCCTATCCCAAATACCATGTACCGATGTACGGATATATTTCGGTTTTGGCTCCGGTGCCTTGCCTTCGATTGACCTCATTAACGCACTGGACTCGCCTGAGACGAAGATCCCGACATCAAAATGGACCTCAACCTTAAAGCTAAAACCGGAGCCCAGGATATTTTCACCCAGCAGTCCGTATTCCTCCGCTTGGGCCAGGGCAATATCTACATTCTTTCTTAATTCCGGAGTGTCATGCCGCGTGTAAATAAATCCCTGCTGGGAACCGATTGCGTACGCCCCGATGATCAAGCCTTCCAGCACGCTATGCGGATTTCCCTGGAAGAGGGCTCGATCCATAAACGCTCCGGGCTCTCCTTCGTGGGCGTTCACGATTACATACTTCGTTTCGTTGGGCGCATTTCGGGTAGTCTCCCACTTCCTACCGGCTGGGAATCCACCGCCGCCCCTTCCGCGTAAGTTGGCTTTCGTTACTTCTTCTAGGACTTGCACAGGGCTCATCTCATTCAGTGCTTTGGCTAACGCTGAATAACCGCCAATCGCCAGATAGTCATCGATGCTCTTAGGATTAATCTTAGCGTTATTGCCCATCAGAACCCGCATCTGTTTTTTATAGAAAGGTATTTCAGACATCAACGCTGCTTTTTCACCGCTCTTGGGGTCTGTATAAATCAGTCGGTCAATTACTTTTTTTCCAATGACAGTCTGGGAAACTATCTCCGGGACATCCTCCGGCGTTACCTGCAAATAGCAGATTTCTTCAGGATTAATCACAACAATCGGACCTTTTTCACAAAAGCCATGGCAACCGGTGGCTATCACATCAACTTTAGCTTCCAACGATTGTTTCCTGATTTCTTCTTTAAAGGCGTTGATTACTGCGCCGTTTCCGAGGCCGAGACAGCTGAGTCCCGCACATATAGCGATACTAGGCTTATCGGGATCTTTTTTTGACAAGATGCCCTGTCTCAGTTCTTCCAATTCAGCAGCTGAATTTATCCTTGTCATAATCTTCCCTCAATCATATTTTTTTAACGCGTCTGCTATCTCGTTAGACGATATCCGACTGTGAGTCTTTTCATCAACTTTTAGCATCGGACCACAAGTACAGCAGCCTTGGCAGTTAACGGTCTCCAAGCTAAACTTATGTTCCGCATCCGTTTCGCCAGGTTTGATTCCGGTCAGGTCTTGAACCGTCTCGAGCACACTCTGTGCACCACGAATATGACAGGCGGTACCCGTACATACGTGAATTTCATGACGTCCTTTGGGCGTCAAACTGAAGGTTTTATAATAGGTTGCTATGCGCAGTACCCGACTAAAGGGCACCTCTAATTTTTCACTAATCTTCATCATAACTTCTCTGGGTAGCCAATGATTCTCTTCTTGAATTTCCATCATGACTCGAATCAGTTGACGGGATTGGCCCTGATATTTATTTAAAATCTGTTCTATTGCATCGTTATCCATAATCTCTCTGTCCTGACCTCCTTCTCTCCCCGAATTCGATGTTCGATGTTCGAAGTTCGAAGTTCGAGTGATTGTAATCTTTCAGGCATTATATCTACAGGAATCACAATTATTCACTAGGCGAGAGCAAAGCATTTCTGACTTTCCTCATACCTGACTAAACCCTGCCTTGATGAACTGTTAAGGTGCCTGGATACTTCAGACGGCGTCAGGTCTAAAACCTTAGAGATCTCTCCGGTTGTATGGGGTCTTTCTTTCAAGAGTGCGATGATTTGGCTGATTGCCAGTTGTTGGCCAATTGTTTCATCAAACAACTTTTTGAACTCGTCACTGGCGAAAAATTGATGATAGACTTCCTCCGATTGAGTAGTTATTCTCATCCGTTCTCTTTCCACCAACCTTATATAGGGGACCAGGTTGGTTACTGCTTCAAGTTTGGACTTTAAGGCTAATCCTTCGATTCCTTCGCTTTTGCCTAGAGGTCCTAACTCCTTCACATTTTTGCCAAAGTCATTCATAATCTCGGCAAAAAGATTTCCTTCAGCGGACGACATATTTCCTATCCTTAATCTTTCCGGATTCAGTCCGATATACTCCATTAGTTTCTTACAAAGAAGTACCATGTTTAAGGCATGATAATTTCCATTGGTACTATAATTGCAATCATTGAATCGGCAACCACCTATAAACACTCCATCCATTCCATTTGAGAAAGCCCTTAGTACAAATGACAGGTCGACTCTACCGGAACACATGACGCGAATAATTCTGCTTTCAGTTGTATATTGTAGTCTGGACACGCCAGCCAGGTCCGCAGACCCGTAGGCTCACCAATGGCATACAAAACCTAATATTTTCGGCTTAAATTTAAGTCCTGTACTCATTCGTTCTCACCTCCTTAGTTAGTTGTCCCGTCCTTGCTCATATCTAGTCGGCCCCTGACAAACTACCGTCATAGGCAGTTTGTCAGCGCTCTCTATAAGCCTGAAGCCGCGTCAATTTGGCTCATAATCTCTTCATCGGTAAAGTGTTTGAGTTGAATAGCACCTGTTGGACACTTCGTGTTACAGAGACCATCTCCCTTACAGAGAACAGGATTAATCCTAGCCTTTCTGCCTTCTGGTGTTTCAACAAACTCTATCGCTCCATACGTGCAAGCTGTGATACATGCCCCACAGGAAATGCAGCTACTCTCCTTAACTTCACAAACAGCACCCGAGGCTACAACTGAATCACGGGAGAGCAGCGTTATTGCTCGCCCGGCAGCTCCATAAGCTTGGCTAACCGTTTCCGAGATCAGTTTAGGATAGTGTGCCATTCCACATAGATAAACTCCATCCACTGCAAACTCGACTGGCCTTAATTTGACATGGGCTTCTTTGAAGAAACCATCGAGATTGGTCGTTACCTTAAATAACTGAGTTGCTTCTTGACTTCCCTCCGACGGTATAACGGCGGCAGCTAAAGCGAGTACATCAGCATCGATTTCCAGCTTCTTACCTAAAATAAGATCGGTTACGCTAACCTTTAAGACACTCCGACCTTCTTCATTAACCCCTGCTTCCACCTGAGGTTGATCCTGTTGCTCATAGCGGACAAACCTTACTTCCTTATCTGCCGCTTCTCGGTAATAATCCTCTTTGAGCCCATACGTTCTGATATCCCTAAACAGAATGTAGATGTCCATCTCGGGCTTTAGCTCTTTTAGTTTCAGGGCGTTCTTGATCGATTCGCTGCAACATACCCGGCTACAGTAGTTTCTGTCTTCATTTCTGCAGCCTACGCATTGGATCATCACCAAGCTCTCGGAGTTGAGTAGTTTTTCTTCTCCTTCGGCTATTTTTCTCTCCAACTCCAGGTGGGTCATTACCCTCTCATCTTCACCATAAAGGTACTCTGTGGGTTGGTATACTTCTGCACCTGTTGCGAGAATTGTTGCGCCATGTTTTATTTCTGCGTTTCTCGCTTTGGACTTCACCTTGGTTTCGAAATTCCCAATGTAGCCGGTCGTCTCGGTGATGGTTGCATCCGTATAGACATGGATTAACGGGTGCTGATAAACCTTGCGTACCACATCTCCCAAATACTCTTGAACATCCATTCCTTCCAAGGTGTAATAAATTCTGCGTGCCATTCCCCCCAGGTCCTTATCCTTTTCTATCAGGTAAACCTCATGTCCCTGGTTGGCCACACTTAGTGCACTGGTCATCCCGGCCAGGCCTCCACCGACCACCAAAGCCGTCTTGTTGACGTGCAGCGCAAATTCTTGCAAGGGCTCCAAATGACAGGCCCGCGCTACTGACATCCGGACTAGATCCTTGGCCTTTTGGGTCGCCTCTTCTTTTTCTTTGGCATGGACCCAGGAGCAATGTTCTCTAATATTGGCCATTTCTAGATAGTATTGATTTATTCCCGCCTCCCGAAGGGT
>JGI25321J50212_10001396_pt1 | contig 20835 bp, 14 predicted proteins | sample AutmiccommuBRH23_FD_50212 | JGI IMG/M metagenome (IMG submission 50212)
CTCATCCAGGATAAATACAGGGTTGGAAGTCCCGGCTTTCTTAATGCTTTGTACGATCCGGCCGGGCATAGCCCCGATGTAGGTTTTCCTGTGCCCCCTGATTTCTGCTTCATCCCTGAGGCCACCCAGCGACATCCGTACATATTCCCGGCCAAGGGCTTCGGCAACGGATTTACCGAGCGAAGTTTTCCCTACCCCCGGGGGGCCGTACAGGCAAAGGATGGGCGATTTCATATCATTGCGCAGCTTTAACACCGCCAGGTATTCAACAATCCTCCTCTTTACATCCTCCAGCCCGTAATGGTCCCTGTCCAGAATCTTCTGCGCCCTCTTCAGGTCGAACTTGTCTTTGGAAAACACGTTCCACGGAAGGTCCAGGTAAAGGTCCAGGTAATTGCGCTGGATGGAATATTCCGCTACCTGGGGGTTCATTCGTTGCATTTTGGCCAGTTCCCTTTCGAAATGTTCCTCTACCCTCTTATCCCATTTCTTGGATTTGGCCTTTTCCTGCATCTCCTGGATTTCCTCATCATAGGAAACCCCGCCAAGCTCTTCCTGTATGGTCTTCATCTGCTGGTGCAGGAAGTATTCCCGCTGTTGCTGATCCATATCGCTTCGTACNTTGGATTGAATATCGTTTTTCAATTCAAGTTTCTGAAGTTCCACATTCATGTATTTCAGCGTGGCCAGGGCCCGTTCCTGCAGGTCGTCAATTTCCAGCAGGGCCTGTTTCTCGGTTACCGAAAGGTTGAGGTTTGAAGAAACAAAGTTGATAAGGAAGGAATTGCTCTGTATGTTCTTGATTGCAAAAGAGGCCTCACTTGGAATATTGGGGTTATCGCGGATAATACGGATAGCCAGCTCCTTGATGGATTCGATGATCGCCAGAAACTCCTGGTTCCCTTTAGCGGGCCGTATTTCATTCGCCTCCCGGACGGTAGCAGTCATATAAGGTTTCTCTGTAAGCACCTCGGCTATCTCGAAACGTTTTTTCCCCTGTATAATTACAGTGGTATTGCCGTCGGGCATCTGCAAAACCCGGAGGATGCGCGCCACCGTACCAAGGGTATTGATGTCGCGGATACCCGGGTCTTCCGTATCCTCATCTTTCTGGGAAACAACCCCTATTACCTTGCTTCCGTTGTTGGCGTGTTTTATAAGATGGATGGATTTGTCCCTCCCGGCCGTAATAGGGATTACCACTCCGGGAAACAGTACTGTATTCCTGAGCGGTAAAATGGGCAGGGTTTCGGGCAAACCTTCCTTATTCATTTCTTCCTCGTCTTCCGGGGTAAGCAAGGGGATCAGTTCCGATTCCTCATCCAGGTTTTCAAGCGACAAATTGTCAAAATTTATAAAATTAGAATTTCCCATAGGTAGTTATATCGGCCAATCTGTCATTAAACATGCAGTGTGCCGTGGTTTTTATTTCGTTCTCAATAAGGTGCACCCCTTGAAAATCAGCTGTAATGGGTGCTTTTCTACAGCAAAGTCAACTTTTTAAGACAATTGTTATGCCAACACTCTAAAAATAATCCCGAAAACTGTAACAATCCTTACATTGGATCATCTATAAGACAAACGATACACTTTTTGAGCCAGCTTAGTGTACATACGGATGACCTTGTAAAGTCGTGCCTGGAGGGAAGCCAGTCTGCCCAGATGGAAATTTACAACCGCTACTATAAGGCGATGTACAACACCGCCCTTAGGATTGTAAAGGATCCCATGGAAGCTGAAGATATCATGCAGGAATCATTTTTGAGCGCCTTTACCAAATTGCACACCTTCAAGGGAGAGGTAACCTTCGGGGCCTGGTTAAAGCGGATTGTGGTAAACAACAGTATTTACCAGTACAGAAAGCAACAAAAAAAGGATGAAGTGGGACTGGAAGGAATAATGTACAAGGTCGAAGATAACGATGTGGTTGCCGAGGATCACGGTGGTACAGAACGAAAGGCTCAAAAAGTGCTGGAAGCCATGAAAACGCTAAAAGACAATTACAGAGTTTCTTTGACCTTACATTTAATAGAGGGTTATGATTATGAGGAAATCTCTGGCATTATGGGGATCAGTTATGCCAATTGCAGAACAACCATTTCCAGGGCCAAAGACAGCTTAAGAAAAAAATTGAATATCACATAGACCATGAAAGAGGAAAAACTAGAATCGCTGTTTGAAAGACTTCAGGGCTCCTTCGATACCGAAGAACCCCTGCACGGGCACCGGCAACGGTTCCTGGAAAAACTTCAAACCAACCGCCAGGATGCCATCCCTCTCCGGTCGCGTACAAGGAAGTGGTGGAGGCCATTGGCGATTGCCGCATCCCTGGCCTTTCTCTGCCTGCTGGGCGCCAGGTACCTGCTTCCCGGCCCTACAGTAGAGCAACGGGTAGCCAACATATCACCGGAGATTTCAGAAACCGGATTTTACTTCGTCAACCTTATAGAAGAACAGGTCCGGGAACTTGAAAGCCAAAGTACCCCTGAAACCAGGAAACTGGTAGACGATACCTTGCTGCAGCTGGCCAAGCTGGAAGCGGATTATAAAAATCTGGAACAAGACCTGCTGAAGGGTGGCAACAGCAAACTGATTTTAAGTGCCATGATTACCAATTTTCAAACAAGGATCGACCTGTTGCAGGAGGTGATGGAGAAAATCGATTCAATAAAAACCCTAAAATCCCTCGAAGATGAAAACTATACAATTTAAACAGGCATTGCTGGCAATTTGTTTCATGATCCCCCTGGCATCAACTGCCAATGACGGGAAAATGAATGGCAGGTATACCAAGGAGAAAACCATTAAAAAAGAGTTCAACGTTAAACCTGATGCCCTGNTGAAGATCAGCAACAGTTATGGCAACCTTACGCTTACTTCCTGGAACGAAGACAGGGTGCTGATAGAGGTGCATATAAAGACCAGCGGGAACAACGAGGAAAAAGTACAGGACAANCTCGACGAAATTATTGTGGAATTCGAAGGCAACTCCGGCCTGGTTTCCGCCAAAACCATCTTCGATGCCAACCGTGGTCGCTGGAACTGGAACTGGGGCGGCAGGAACAATGTGAATATGCAGATAAATTATACCGTTAAAATGCCGGTAAAAAACAATGTCCACCTCAGCAATGATTACGGGAATATCATCCTCGACCGCGTAGACGGGCATGCCAAGATCAGTTGCGATTACGGCCGGCTCGAAATAGGTGAGCTCAGGGGCAGGAACAACCAGCTGAGTTTTGATTACACCTCAAAATCAAGTTTCGGTTATGTCAACAGTGCATCCATCAGCGCAGATTATTCCGGATTCACCATAGAGAAAGCCGGAGACCTGAATATTAGCGCAGATTATACAAACGCCACCGTGAGGCAAATGGAAAACCTGGCCTATTCGAGCGATTACGGGAGCCTGGAAGTGGATGAAGTAAATAACATCCAGGGCAGGGGCGATTACATCAACGTAAAGCTGGGCACGGTTCACGGGAATGTGGATATCGCTGCAGACTACGGGTCGCTGGAAATCAGAAAAATGGACGCGAACGCAGGGAATATGACCATAAATACCGATTATACGGGAGTAGATATTGGCTATTCATCCCAATATAAGTTCGACTTTGAGATTTCCACGGAATATGCCAATGTAAGGGGACGGGAGAATTTTGAAGTGAATATCAGCCAGGAAAAAGGCAGTGAGCGCTTTTACAAGGGCTATCATGGGAGTTCCAACTCCGGAAATACTGTTTCTATCCGCAGCGATTATGGGGGCATCACCTTCGAAATGGTCGATTAATCAAACAAAAAACAATTATATTAAATTCTTCAAATGAAAAGAGCAGCATTATTGGGAATAGCATTGTGTATAGCGGCAGGAGCCTCCGCACAATGGGGAAAAAAGGTAAAAGGCAACGGCAATATGGTTGCCATGGAACGGTCTACGGGCGATTATGAGGCCATAGCCGTATCGGGTTCCTTCGAAGTGGAACTGGTGGCAGGGGAAGAAGGAACGGTTACGGTGAATGCCGAAGAAAACCTGCAGGAATGGATTATCACCGAGGTTAAGAACGGGACCCTTCAAATTAAAATCAAAGATGGGGTAAACATACAACCCAGCATTTGGAAGAGTGGGATGAGCGTCACCGTGCCAGTGGAGGATATCGAGGCTGTTTCCCTTTCCGGATCCGGGGAAATTATCGGTAAAACCCCATTAAGGGCGACTGAATTTTCGGCCTCGATGTCGGGTTCAGGGGATGTTTGGCTCGAAGTGGTGAGTGATGAAGTAACAGCCAATATGTCGGGCTCCGGAGATATGGACCTGAAGGGATCCGCAGGGCGGTTTAACGTTCAGATCTCGGGTTCGGGAGATATCAAGGCCTATGAACTGGAGGCACAGGAAGTAGATGCCAGTATTTCGGGTTCGGCAGATATCGAAATTACCGTACGTGAAACCCTTACAGCCCGGGTATCCGGTTCGGGCAATATAACCTACAGGGGCAATCCGGGGAAGATAGACAGTAAAAGTGTAGGTTCCGGCGATATTTCAAAGGGATAGGGAACACATCAAAAAACGGACAGCAATGACAACCTCCCTCATCAGGAGGTTTTTTTACGGACCCTAAGCAGCAACACCACCCCAAGCAGGAAAAACAGGCCGAGGAAAATCGTAGCATTGCGCATACTGCCGCTAAACTGGGCCACAAAACCATAAAGAAAAGTGCCGATCACGATCCCGATCTTTTCGGCAACATCGTAAAAACTGAAGAAAGAGGTGGTATCTGTAGTTTCGGGAAGGAACTTGGAATAGGTAGAGCGTGAAAGCGCCTGTATACCGCCCATTACCAGGCCCACACAGCCTGCCGCTATATAGAAATCCACAGGGGTGATCACAAAATATGCATAAATGCAGATGATCAGCCAAAAGATGTTGATCACCATCAAGGTCCGGATATTGCCGAAAGCGGCTGAAGCCCTTGCGGTGAGGGTGGCCCCGAGGATTGCCACTAATTGTATGACCAGGATGCTGATAATGAGCCCGGTGGTACGTTCCGCATCGGAGCCCCACCCTATTTCTTCTTCACCAAAGTAAGTAGCGATGAGCATGACGGTCTGTACCGCCATGCTGTAGACAAAGAAAGCCAGCAGATATCGTTTAAGGCGGATTTCCGTTCCCAGTTGCCGCCAGACCATGCGGAGTTCCCGGAACCCGTTGAGCACCACGTGTTCGCGTTTCCCCTCTTTGCGATTGCCTTTAGGGAGGTTGATAAAGGTATACTGGCTGAACAATATCCACCAGATACCCACCGAGATGAAGGAGTAGCGCATGGCAATGAGCTCTGCCGCCTGCCCCCCATCATCCTCAATTCCAAATGTGGCCGGCTTCATCACCATGGCCAGGTTCAACAGTAGCAACAGCACACTGCCGATATAGCCCATAGAATAACCGCGGGCACTCACCGCATCCTGTTGTTCCGGAAAAGCGATATCGGGCAGGTAGGAATTGTTGATGGCGAAACTTACCCAAAAGCCCACCAGCCCGAAAAAGTAGCAGACAAGCCCTAAATAGATGTTCTCCAGGGAAAACCAGTACAGGCCGATACATGAAATACCCCCAAGGTAGCAGAAGAATTTCATAAAAACCTTTTTGTTCCCCAGGTAGTCTGCAATCCCGGAGAGCAATGGGGTTATAATAGCGATAAAGAGAAAGGCCGCAGAGGTAACGTAACTTATTAACGGGGCCCTGGCAATCTCACCCCCGAATACGGCTACTTTTTCAATGCCGGCCACCCGGAACAAGGCACCGTAAAATATGGGGAAGATCGCAGACGCAATTACCAGGCTGTAAACAGAATTTGCCCAGTCATAAAACGCCCANGCATTTAGGAGCTTCCTGCTGCCCTTAACGGCCAGAATCCGGTCCATAGTAAAAAATTAAAGCCGTCCCGGGATGGAACAGCTTGTGGTTATTCGTGCAGTAATTTTCCGGGTAGCCCACTATTCAAATGATGTTACCCCGAATTTACGGGCTTCTTCCTTGGCCAGGGGAGCCCATGCCGTAAGGTTCTGTATCCGTGTTTCATTAGACGGGTGGGTACTTAAAAATTCAGGAGGTGCCTGCCCGCCTGCCTTGTCACGCATCCTTTTCCAGAGTTCAGCGGCCTCTGTGGGGTCGTAGCCCGCAATGGCCATAATCTGCAGCCCTATGCGGTCTGCTTCTGTTTCGTGGCTTCGACTGAACGGTAACATCACCCCTACCGTAGATCCGATGCCATAGGCCTGGTTGAATAAATTGCGTTTTTCCGGGTCTTGTATGGCAATATTACCCGCCACGGCCCCTAATTGCTGCAGGGTACCTGCGCTCATGCGCTGGGCGCCATGGTCTGCAAGGGCGTGGGCTACTTCGTGGCCCATAACTACGGCAACCCCCCTTTCACCCTGGCAAATCGGAAGTATCCCAGTATAGAACACTATCTTGCCGCCGGGCATGCACCAGGCATTCACAGCTTCGTCCTTAACCAGTTTATATTCCCACCTGTAATCCTTGAGGTAGCCCGGGTAGCCATTGGCAGTGAGCCAGCGTTCGGAAGCGGAGGCTATACGCTGGCCGACTTCGGTTATCATACGGGATTCGGCACTTTCTTCCACTACCTTATTCTCTTCCAGGAACTGGTCGTATTGCGCAAATGCCATGGGGAATATCTGGCTATTGGGATAAAAATTCAGGGTCTTTTCCCCGGTGAAGGGATTGGTCTTGCAGGCCCCCGCCAGCAGGAATACCAGGAGTATTAATTTTATTCTTCTCATCGTCTAGGTTTTAAATCCGGTACTTTAAATAATCCCGGGTAAACTCCCCTGTTTCGGATCCTGTCCCGGGCTGGCAAAGCATTATATTTATTGCTATTCCGGAACTAGCCGGACATAGGGAAAGTACGAAAAAATCATTTCCCCTTAATGTGCAATTGAGTAAAATTTTTGCTTATTTCGATGGTACTTCCACCGTTCAGGCTTACATCATTCATGGAAACCTGTTCATTGTCTACCGCTATAGAGGTGATCTTGAATGGCAGCCCTATGATCTTTATTTTAAACTGGTTATAGGGCGTAACATAGGTGCCGTCCTTGAATTGCTGTATAATTAGCTCGTTGGCTTTCCCGGTAAGCCTGAAGTTCCTTACGCTGTAGCCGCCCTTCTTATAATCGTAACCGTCCTGTGCATCCTCGTATATGCTGGAGTCTTCGGTGCCAACCTTGAAATAGACATTGAGAATGAGTTCGTTTATCTCCAATTCGCCCACATACTGCTGCACGGGGTATTTCGGGATGATGGCCCCTTCCTTGATAAAGATGGGGATCTTGTCTATATCGGCAACCACCCACTTCTCCATGCCGCCTTCCACGAGCTCCCCGGTCCAGAAATTGTGCCATTTCCCCCTTGGGATATACATCCGCCTTCCCTTGGCGTTTGGCTCCTGAATGGGACAAACCAGGATCTGGTCGCCAAAGATAAACTCATCGGTCCTGAAATGGGTCTGNGGGTCTTCCTGGTCAAAGTACACCAGAGGTTTCAGCATGGGGACGTTATCCTTGGAATACTTCCAGAACATGGTGTAGATATAGGGAAGCAACTGGTAACGCAGCTCGATAAATTTCCGGACAATTTTGGTGACTTCCGTGTCGAACGACCATGGTTCCTGATCGCCGTGGTCCCCGCTGGAATGTACCCTGCAGAAGGGGTGGAATACCCCGAGCTGTATCCATCTTGCGAAGAGCTCGCCATTTGGCTGCTCGGCAAAGCCACCTATATCCGAACCTACGAAGGAAAACCCGCTCAGGCACATGCGCTGCACCTGCACATTGGCTATCCAGAGGTGTTCCCAGGTCGCGACATTGTCGCCCGTCCAGGTGGAAGTATAGCGCTGGGCCCCCGCATAGGCTGCCCTTGTAATGACGAAAGGCCGTTTGGGAAATACATACTTCTTCACCCCTTCATAGGTAGCGCGGATCATCTGTGTGCCGTAAACATTATGTGCTTTCCTGTGGGTACACGGATGCCCGTCGTAATCATGCCTGGTATCAAGGGGCGCAGTCTTGGTAGGCACCTCCATAACGGCGGGTTCATTCATATCGTTCCAGACGGCATGCACCCCGGTATCAGCTATCAGTTCCTTGTATAGGCCTGCCCACCATTTTCTCACTTCCGGGTTGGTAAAATCCGGGAAACAGCAGAGCCCGGGCCATACTTTCCCGCGCATGAGGGGGCCATCGCCCCTTTTGCAGAAATAGTCCTTTTCCAGGGCTTGCTGGTATACCCAGTAATCCCTGTCGACCTTAATCCCCGGGTCAATCATCACAACGGTCTTGAAGCCGTCCTTGTTCAGGTCGCTGATCATTGTTTTAGGATCGGGAAAGCGCGATTTATCCCAGGTAAAACAGCGGAAGCCATCCATATAGTCAATATCCAGGTAAATGGCGTCGCAGGGGATCTTCAGTTTCCGGAATTTCCTGGCGATCTCCCTTACCCTCGATTCGGGGAAATAACTCCATTTCGACTGGTGGAACCCCAGCGCCCATAAGGGCGGGAGCTCGGGAGTCCCCGTTAGGTCGGTATAGGCCTGAACCACGCGCGACATCTCGGGTCCGTAAAAGAAGTAGTAGTTCATTTCGCCCCCATCTGCCCAAAAACTGGTTACGTTCCTGCGCTCATGGGAGAAATCGAAATACGTCCTGAAGGTATTGTCGAAGAAAATACCATAGGCAATATTGTTGTGCAAGCCTATATAAAAAGGGATGGCCTTGTAAAGCGGGTCCTGGTCTTTTCCATAGGCATACTGATCCGTAACCCAGTTGTTTACCCTTTTCCCTTTTAGATTTGAATGGGTGGCCTTGTCTCCCATCCCGTAAAAACTCTCGGAACTCTGGGTTATTTTGCTCATCTTAACGGAATTGCCCCCATGCTGGTAATTTTCCTCCCAGTGGAACCCAAGTTCATCCTCATTGATAATGCGCCCTTCGAGGTCCGATATCTGAACCCTCAGGGTCTTCTTATCTACCAGGACCTTGATCCTGGAGGTCTCCACCAGGTATTCGGTCGGGGTTTCCTGTATATCGAGGCGGTTATAGCCTTTGCTGGCGTTATCGCTTATGGCNTAGGAAAAATCGGGCTGGAACATGTAATCCGTCGCATACCGGAAACGCACGGCGCTGTTTCGGATAACGGTAAGCTCCAGGATGACCCCGTTTTCTGTAGTGAAGTAAAATTTATCGGTTTCCCGTTTAAAATCTGTTATCTGGTTGGGATATAAATTCCCTTTATATTCCAGCTCAGTATTGGTGATCATAGTCGGTTATGGTTTTAAAGACCAACAAAAGAATAACATAAACCGATAAAACCGAAATCATTTTATCAAGATTTATGAACTACAACGTTAGAGCTGAACCTTATTGAAAGATAACAACGGCCAGTGGCGGGATCGTTATTTCCACGGAGCGATCCCGGCCATGCCAGGGTGTTTTGCCTATTTTAAGGACCTTGTTATGCATCCCGCTACCCCCGTATTTTTTGTCGTCGCTATTAAAAATTTCCCGGATAGTTCCGGCCCTGGGCATCCCTATACGGTAACCGGTACGGGGTACCGGCGTGAAATTACAGGCTATAAACAGGTCGTTTTTGGCGTCGTGCCCCTTGCGGATATAGGTGAGTACGGAGTTTTCGCCATCCCCGTAATCTATCCACTGGAATCCTTCGGCACTGAATTGTTTTTCATAGAGCGCAGGATAGGTCTTGTAGATTTGGTTGAGGTCGCGGATCACTGCCTGAATCCCGGAATGGAAGTCGTACTGGGTCAGGTGCCAGTCCAGGCTGTTCTGGAAGTTCCATTCGGACGACTGGCCGAACTCCCCGCCCATAAAAATTAGCTTGGTCCCCGGGTGGGTAAACATATAACCGAAGAGCAGCCTCAGGTTGGCAAAGCGTTGCCATTCATCACCGGGCATCCGGTATAGGAGCGATTGTTTGCCATACACCACCTCATCATGGGAAAAGGGAAGCATGAAATTCTCCGTAAAGGCATANGTCATGCTGAAGGTAATATCNTTCTGGTGGTGTTTACGGTANATGGGCTCCTTCTTGAAATACTCCAGGGTATCGTGCATCCAGCCCATCATCCATTTCATACCAAATCCCAGCCCGCCAAGGTAAACCGGCTTGGAAACCCCGGTAAAGGCGGTCGATTCCTCTGCAATGGTCTGCACCCCTTCAAAGCTCCTGTAAATTTCCTCATTGAGTTTCTTTAGGAGCGAAATGGCTTCCAGATGTTCATTGTTCCCATATATATTGGGCTCCCACTCCCCTTCCTCCCTGGAATAATCGAGGTATAGCATNGAGGCCACCGCGTCTACCCGCAGGCCGTCTGCATGAAACTGGTCGAGCCAGAAAAGNGCATTGCTGATCAGGAAGGCACGTACTTCATTCCGTCCGTAGTTGAAGATAAGGCTTTTCCAGTCGGGGTGGTAGCCCTTGCGCCGGTCGGGGTGTTCATAAAGGTGTGAGCCGTCAAAATTACCCAGCCCATGGGCATCTTCCGGAAAATGGGAAGGCACCCAGTCCAGGATCACCCCAATATCGTTCTGGTGCAGTTTGTCTATCAGCAATTTAAAATCCTCGGGTTTGCCAAACCGCGAGGTCGGGGCAAAATACCCGGTTAGCTGATAACCCCAGGAAGGATCATAAGGATATTCCATGATCGGCATAAACTCAATATGGGTGAACCCCATATCCTTCACATAAGCCACCAGTTCATCGGCCAGGTCTACATAACTCATGAAGTTGTTATCGGCCTTCCGCTTCCAGGACCCCAGGTGTACCTCGTATACCGAATACGGCCTGTCGAGTCCGTTTTTATCGGCGCGGTAACCCATCCATTTCTTGTCTTTCCATTTATAATCCGCATCCCACACTATGGAGGCCGTATGCGGGGGCTTCTCACAATATCGCGCAAAAGGGTCAGCCTTTTCCGTCGTAATATCATGGTTGTTGGAGAGGATTTTGTATTTATAAAGGGTCCCTTTATCGATGCCGGGGATAAATCCTTCCCATATGCCGCTTGCATCCCAGCGTACAAAAAGTTTATGGTCGCCTTCCAGCCAGTAATTAAAATCCCCGACAACGGAAACGGCTTTGGCTGTGGGCGCCCAGACGGCAAAATACGTTCCCTTTTCCCCGTTTACTTCAATAAGGTGGGAGCCCAGTTTGTCGTACAGGCGGTAATGTTTACCGGATTTAAAAAGATTGATGTCAAATTCGCTGAATAAGCTGTGTGGAATAACTTTGGCCATATAGTTTTTAGTTGTTGTCGTTCATAATACTCATGATCCCTTCAAGGGGGATAACGGCCCACAGGGGCCGGGAATTCATTTCGTAACCCAGTTCGTAAACAGCTTTTTCCAGCATGCAATAGCGCAGGAGGAATATCCGTTCCTGGGTATAACCAATGTTGAGGTTGTGTTCCTGTATAAGGCTGACGTAGCTTTCGTAGAACACCCCTATGATATAACGGTACAGGATCTCACCAGCCTTAAAGAGTTCATCCTGGCTGTATTTGAATTCCCCTCCGCTGTTGAAGATGGTCGAATAAATAGCGTAATGGAAAGACCGGAAAATGCCCGCCACATCTTTAAGCGGGGGTTGTTTTACCTTACGGTCGCGGATGGTACTTTCCGGTTCCCCCTCAAAATCGAGCAGGTAGAAATCGTCGTCCTGTACCAGGATCTGCCCAAGGTGGTAATCGCCGTGGATCCGGATACGTTCCCCTTTAAGCTTGGTCCAGTCGAAGTTGACGAATCGTTTCCGGATCTCATTTTTCCTGTCGAGGAAGACCTTGGCGAGTTCCAGGGAGCGCCCTTCCAGGCGGTGCATATTGTTTTCTACCACGTTCAGCCGGTTCTGGAACTGGTATAAGAGGCGGTTTTTCAGCCACACCTCATAATCCCCGTTAAAATGGGTGGGCGTGAAAGCGGTGTCGCTGAATTCCGAACCGAGGGCAATATGCATTTCGGCAGTCCTCCTTGCGAGGACCTGCAGTTTCATAAAAAGGTTGAGGCCCACCCAATCAATAATCTGGGGGGGGACATCGTTGATCTGCAACCGGTTAAACATGGTGGTTTCCGGAAGGCGGTTTAGTTTGATATTCTTGGCCTCCAGGTTATCGAACACCTTTTTCAGTTCCTTCAGCATATAATCCCAGGCATCCCCCTGGTTTGGCACCAGTTCCTGCATCAGCGCGATGGTNATGTTGGTGTTCTCCGAATCGGTAATGTTAATACTGCCTTTGTAGGCCGGAGTATTCTTATACCCCTTGGTTTCCGANAGAAAGCGGCTCATTTCGTAATCCGGGTTGGTATCGGAATAGATACGCCTGAAGAATTTGATGACGGAGTTATCGTTTATAATGATGGACGTATTACTCTGCTCCAGGCCCATAAACCTGGAGGAACGGTATTCGGTATCGGTAAAGTAAACGCTTTTGTGGTAACGCACCTTGGTTTTGTCGTTGGGCAGGGCAGTTGCGATGCGCTCAAAGACAAGTTTCCTGAATGCTTCCAGGTTCAGGGCATCTATGATAAAGCCTTCCTGGCCTTTTATTGCCAGGGGCAGGATACGGTCTTTCTCCGCAAAGCTCTCATCGGAGACAAAGGCGATGGGAAGGAAGTAGTGCTGGAAAAAGGCTTCTTCGAAATTCACTTCCAGCAGCAGGCCGTAATACACTTCCCCGTGCTGTTGAATCCTGAAGTATTCCTGCAGTTCTATATATTTCAATTTGCTCGCCTTGCCCGCATACCAGCGTTGTTGTACCACGTACTTTTCAAGGACGTCGGAAAGGAAGACTTTCAGAAAGTCTTTGTCGTCCATTAATTCCTCCCATACCGTATCGAACTTATAGGGGGGGCGTAAAACCGAATCTTTCTTTTTCTTAGTCATAACTCAACGAGAGATCTGGAAAAGGTGAAACGGGAGATTGGGGTTCAGGGCGACGAAATTCCATTCGGAACTCCAGACGTATGTGTTATCCGTCATCAGGTCCTTCATTTGGAGGCGGTACCCGGCGCCGAGGGCCATGGCATCAAGCGGCAATTGCACATATCCCTGCTGGGTATTATGGGAATCGAGACTGATTACGGCCAGGATCTCGTCTGTTCTGTCGTCGTTCCATTTATAAAACGCAATAAGATGCTGGTTTTCTATAAAGCAAAAGTGAACATTGTTGGTCTGCTGCAGCGCAGGATGCGCTCGCCTGGCATGATTAATCCGGCTGATCAGGTAGGTGACCTTATTCTCCACTGCCCAGTCCCAGTAACGCACTTCGTATTTCTCACAATTGAGGTACTCTTCCTTTCCGGGCATGGCATCCGTAACCATATACTCGAAAACGGGCCCGTAAATCCCTATATTTCCGCACATGGTGGCGGCCAGGCTATAGCGGATAAGGTGCATGGCCTCGTTGGCGCCCTGCAGATGGTAAGGGTTGATATCCGGGGTATTCGGCCAGAAATTCGGACGGTAGTATTCCCGCATTTCAGACTGGGTGAGTTCTGTGAGGTATTCGGTAAGCTCGTGCTTGTCGACCCTCCAGGTGAAATACGTGTAGGATTGTGAAAACCCCTGCTTAGCCAGTTGCTGCATCACTTTTGGCCGGGAAAACGCCTCGGCCAGGAACAGCACATCCGGATGGTCTTTCTTCACCTTGTCGATGAGCCAGTGCCAGAAGTAATAGGGCTTGGTATGGGGGTTGTCTACACGGAATATCCGGATCCCGAAATCTACCCAGTGGAGCGTTACGCTCAGGAGTTCTTCCCAGAGGGCTTTGTAGTCGGGCGATTCGAAATAGAAATTAACAATATCCTGGTATTTTTTGGGCGGGTTTTCAGCATATTGTATAGTGCCATCGGGCCGTTTCCTGAACCATTCGGGATGTTCTTTTACGTATGGATGGTCCGGCGCTGCCTGGAAGGCCAGGTCCATAGCTATTTCCAGGCCATGTTCGGCAGCTTTCCCTATCAGGTACCTGAAGTCCTCCTCCGTTCCCAGTTCGGGATGTATGGCTTTATGCCCGCCGAGGGGGGAACCTATTCCCCAGGGCACCCCGGAATCGCCTTCCTGAGCCTCGGTTGAATTATTCTTCCCTTTGCGGTTTACCTGGCCGATGGGGTGCACCGGAGGAAAGTAAACGGTATCGAAACCCATTTTGGCTATCCTCGGAAGCAGGCGCTCGCAATCCCTGAAAGTGCCGTGTTTTCCTCTTTCGGGAGATGCGGATCGCGGGAAGAATTCATACCAAGTACTGAAATTGGCCTTCTTCCTGTCTACATATAGCTCCAGTGATTTACTGTGGTTTGCAAGCTTTCGCTGTGGGTACTTCAGGAAGAACCGGTGCAGCTTATCGGACACGGCGATTTTTATGGCCGCTTCATATTCATTTTCGTCTTTAAAAACAACTATCCAGGCCGAGACGCTTTCCTTTTCCCTGGCGGTAGTTATACCTGCCAGGTACTCCAGGTACTGGATCCCGTCGAGCAATTCGCTGCGTACATATTGCTCGTCCTTAAGTTTTGCTTCAATCCCATGCTGCCAGTTAAGGGCATGGTCTACCCAGGCCTGGATGCTATATTGGTAAAAGCCCTGTTTGTCTACCGTGAATTCGGCGCGATAAACATCGTTGCCCTGTTCCTCCATCCGCACTTCATGCGCTTTGGAATCGTTTTCATGGCGGTAAAGTACTTCGGCCTGAATGACATCATGCCCGTCCGGGAAGATATCGGCCCAAACCACCACACTTTCGCCTACCACCCGTTTGATAAAATGGGTTCCGCATTGCAATTGCGGGTTGATGTTCTCTATGACGACCCGTTGTTGCCTGAATATATTTTTATTTTGATCGTTTCGCATTTCCTTAAATGTAACGGTTTTTTATTACAATTTGAATTTCTCCGTCCTTCATTAGGGAATCCGGACAGTTTAGCGGGAACCGCACTAAGCCGGCCCCCGGTTCTTTATTTATTGCTCATCACCAAATATTCCCAGGGCTGCAACCTCATTTCCATACCGGCGGTAAGCCTTACCTGGCTTTGGTCGAATACATTGGTGTAAGTTCCCATAAAATGGCTGCCCCCAAGGGTAATTTCCTGTGCCGTCCCCGATAGATTGATCACCACTACCACCGCCTCTCCTTCCTTTTCCCTGACGAAGGCATAGACAAACTCATCCCTGCCCGTTGGGATTTTCCGGAGCCTGCCCCCTTCGTCACCGTTCCATAAAGCGCGGTTGCGTTGCTTAAGGCGGAACAGGGTTCTGTAAAAACCCGTGTACCGGTAATCGCCCCAGGCTATTTCATCCTTGCCGAAAAAAGCGTACTGCCTGTCAACCGCCGATTCCTGGCCGGAATACAGGAGGGGCATCCCGTCCAAAGTAGCCGTGAGCACGGCAAAAGCCTTATGCCCGGCGCCAAACCGGCTGAACTCGGTACCCGCCCAGGCGTTCTCGTCATGGTTGGACGTAAAATACATCTTGTACCCTTTTTTATAGGCTTTGCCTTGCTTTTCCAATTGCCGGTCTATATCCAGGGCATTGAAATCCCCGGAGAACTCCGAACTTTCCTTTACGATGTTCCCCTTAACCAGTTTCTTTCCTTTTTCCTCCCCTGCCATCCTGCTGCGGGCAATCCCCGTAAGCACATGCTGCATGTCCCATCCGTAATCCATTGCAAAGGCGCCGCTGTTAACAAGGGAGGGTTTCTCTGCCTCCGCCAGTAAAAAAAGCGGTTTTATGGCATAAAGCGAATCCGTACATGCTTCCCAGAAGTCTGCCGGCACCCCGTGCGCCACATCCATTCGGAAGCCATCAATCCCTGCTTCCTTTACCCAAAATTCCAGAGCGGCAGTCATAGCCTGCCGCATATCGTGATTGCCGTAATCCAGGTCGGCTACATCCGTCCAGCCCCAGTGTTCGCCTGTCTCAATATTAACAGGTTCGGTTATATTCCCCTCCGCGTCTTTGGTGTACCACCCGGGGTGTTCCTCTATCCAGTTATGGTCCCATCCGGTGTGGTTGGGCACCCAGTCCAGGATCACATACATCCCGGCCTGGTGTACCGCATTTACCATATGCCTGAAATCGGCCATGCTCCCAAACTCTGGGTTAACGGCCTGGTAATCGGCTACCGAGTATGGGCTTCCCAGATCGCCCTTCCTTTTCTTCAGGCTCACCGGCTGTACCGGCATAAACCAGAGTATTCGGACTCCCAAATCCCTGAGCCTCGGAATATGCTTTTCAAAGGCTTTAAATGTCCCTTCCGGGGTATAATGCCTCAGGTTCACCTCATAGATCACCGCATCCCGGTGCCATGATGGCAGATGGGGTTTGTTTTCCCCGCTAACATGTACCTGAGTCATCTTCATCTCATCTGCTGGCTTAGTTTGCCGGCCGCACCCAAAAACCATGGCTACAGCCATAATCACATAAAAGCACCGGAACCCTTTTTTACATCTTCGCGATACCTTCAATCCCGATTGTTTAGATACACCTGATATTCATTTGCCTGCCCGCCTTCAGACCGGTATAAACCCGGGNCTATTAAATGTATGCTACCCCAATTCCCTGACCTCAATGGTTGCTGTGTCTTCGACCCNTAAAGTCAGCAAGCCTGCAAGGATCATCGAGAAGCCACCGACTATGAGGGCATAAACAGGCTGCCCGTCAAAAAAGGAACTTACCAGGAACCCCAGGATGGTGGCCGCCACCATTTGGGGGATCACTATGAAAAAGTTNAATACCCCCATATAATAACCCATTTTTTTAGGCGGGAGGGCCCCNGCCAGCATGGCATAGGGAACCGAGAGGATGCTCGCCCAGGCAATCCCTACCCCTACCATGGAAAGGATCAGCATAGATGGAGAGGAGATAAAATATACCGAGATCAGGCCCAGGCCGCCGAGGCTGAGGGCGATCAGGTGGGTTACTTTCCTGCTGGTTTTCTTCGCCAAAACCGGGAGCAGGAAGGCCACNAGGGCGGCNACCCCGTTATAAACCGCAAAGAGAACNGTCACCCAGTCGGCCGCATCGTTGTAAAGCTGGGAGGTNGTGTCCCTGGTTCCATAAACATGTCCTGTAACNGCCTGGGTGGAATATATCCACATGGAAAAAAGGGCAAACCAGGAAAAAAACTGTACATACGCAAGTTGTTTCATGGTCGTTGGCATATAGAGCAGGTCTGTCATGATCACCACAAAGCCGGTACGCCCGCGCTGCCTGCGGACAAAGGCAGCCAGGGCAAAGAGCAGGCCTACNACCAGCAGGCCTACCGTGAGAATATAAAGTTCCTGCTTTAACCCGNAATAATAAGGGATAAGCGTGGCCAGGGCACCGACTGCAGCCAGGAGCCCCCCATATACCGACAGTTTCCTGATCCGATCACGATTCTCCTCAGGGCTCTGTTCAGGCTGGGCANCTGCNTTGTTCTCTTCAAAAGCTTCAAGTTNCTCGGGGCTGTATTCNCGCGACCGGATCACCGTCCATAAAACCGCCGTAAAAAAAACAATAGCGCCTACGTAAAACGACCATTTAACCGAATCGGGAATAATCCCTTCCGGAGCGGTATTGCTCAACCCCAGCCAATTGGTCAGGACATAAGGCATCATCGACCCTACCACCGCGCCAATGCCAATAAAAAAACTCTGCATGGCAAAACCCAGGGTCCGCTGATCGGAGGGCAGGTTATCGCCTACAAATGCCCTGAAGGGTTCCATTGAGACGTTTATGGAGGCGTCCATGATCCACAGCATGCCTGCCGCCACCCAGAGGGTCGGCGAATTGGGCATGATACAGAGGGCAATGGATGCCAGGATGGCACCTGCCAGGAAATAAGGCCTGCGGCGCCCCAGCCTGGTCCAGGTACGGTCGCTGAAATAGCCTATGATCGGCTGCACCACCAGGCCGGTAACCGGGGCGGCTATCCAGAGAATGGGGATATCGTCTACATTGGCACCCAGGGTTTCAAATATCCGGGAGGTGTTAGCATTCTGAAGGGCAAACCCGAATTGGATCCCCAGGAAGCCGAAACTCATGTTCCAGATCTCCCAGAAACCCAGTTTACGCTTTTCCATAATAGTAACAATCGTTTAGTTAGCTATTTTGACAAGCGGATACACTTATCAAAACTTATATTGGGTGAGAAGTGAAAATATAAGCTTTGACGCGATTAAATATAGGATAAATTTTTAATCCGGGGATTTCAGGATGGTTTTTTCGTGGACTCCCGTTCAATCAGGGAGGTTTTGATTATCTGGGTGTAAAAGGACCCGTCTGTTTCCGCTTCTTCCAGCCTGTCTATTAGCATACGGGCGGCGGCTTCCCCCATTTCCATCCCGTGCTGGGCCACCGTGGTGAGGGTGGGAGAGGCGGTACGCGACAGGATGCCGTCTGTAAACCCCACAAAGGAGACATCTTCGGGGATCTTCAACCCTTTTCGCTTGGCTACCTTCATGGCTGTAACGGCAAAAAACTCGTTTACGGCGAACACCCCGTCGAACTCCTGGGTATCAAATAAGTCCGAAATGAGCTGTTCACTGTCGTCATTATCTTCAATTTTTACCATGAGGGACTCTTCCGCATCAATCCCGTTCTCCGACAAAACCCGCAGGTAGCCTTCGGTGCGCAGCCTGCCAACGCTCAGGTAATCTACGGTGGTGATCAGGGCTATTCGCCTGCAACCGCAGGACAACAGGTAGGTAACCGCCTCCCAGGCCGCCTGGGTATCGTCAACAATGGCCTTGTCACATGGGATCTCATCCGCCACCCTGTCGAACATTACAATAGGCATCCCCTGTTCAACCGCTTCCTGCAGGTGATGGAAATCCTTCCTGGCCTGGGTTTCCTTGGCCAGGGAGATAATAAACCCGTCTATGCTCCCGTTGGCGAGCATCTGCATATTCACCACCTCCTTTTCAAAAGATTCCCCGGACAGGCATACGATGACGTTGTAACCCCTGGCATGGGCGATGTAATCGATGCCTTCGATGACGGTTGTAAAAAAATGGTGGACAATCTCCGGGATGATCACCCCGATATTCCGGGTACGCTGGTTTTTTAAGCTGATCGCTATATTATTGGGACGGTAGTTGTAATATTTTGCGAACGACTGGATTTTATCCCGGGCCTCCCTGGAAATCTCCTTACTGTCGCGGATGGCCTTGGATACCGTGGATATTGAATAACCGAGTTCATTGGCAATCTGTTTGAGGGTAATTTGCTTTTTCATGGCTTTAAAGCACTGGTTGTTGAGGAAAGGTATTCAATTTTTCCTAATACCCGTTACTCTCTGTCCTGATCAACCATAAGCCGGAAGACGGGCAAGTTATTAACACGAAAACGATTTTTCTTTCCAGATCAGAAAAATATTCAGCAATTACGCAATTTAAAACTAAACTATTTGCATATATTTAAATCTGAGAAGTGAAAATATAAGAACTTGATAATTTATCGGGTTCTATCCGGTTATTTTGGAAGTTAGTTTTATTCACTGATGCAGGTAGTTCGTTATGTATATGGCGAACTATTTGTATTTATGGACCTTAGGGCCCACCCTCCATAAAATAATCCGGTAGTTCCATTAGCCGGACAGGGAAGGATCTTGTCTTTTTTTCCCGCATTTTAATTTTTGGAACGCTTTTTGTTTTTAACAGTCCAAAGCAACGGGCCGGAGCCCGGCAACTGAACAAATCATTCATTAAACAGCTAAGATTATGAAAAAAATACACAGTTTCTTCGGGATTGTAATTGCCCTTTTCTTTTTATCCTGTGAAGGGCCTGCAGGTCCTCCCGGTCCTCCGGGCTTCGATGGAGTTGACGGGGCAGACGGCGTAAATATCCTGGGCCAGGTGCTGGAAATTGAAGGCGACTTCACCGCCGAAAACGATTATGCAATCTTTTACCAGTTCCCCCAGACCACAGAAGTTTTCGAATCAGACGTGGTGCTGGTTTACCTGCTATGGGACCAGACCGAAGACGGCAACGGCGACCCTGTGGACATCTGGCGCCTGCTTCCTCAGACCCGCATCCTGGAACAGGGCTTGCTGCAGTATAATTTCGACCATACCTTCTTTGATGTGAGCATCTTCCTGGAGTCTGATTTTGACCTGGGAACCCTGCAACCGGGAGATACGGATAACCAGGTTTTCCGTATTGCCGTATTACCGGCCGACTTTGCCCAGGGTGCGAGAACAGACCTTTCAGACATAAGCCAGGTCATGAGCAGCCTGAATGTTAAGGAATCCGATATTCAAAGGGTCCGGTTATAATCAGGGCATAATATCCTCTAAATCAGCGGGCAGATAGTTTCTGCCCGCTTTTTTTTCTGGATCCCGGTTGAAAGGATATTTAATTTTTATCGTCTAAAATCATATCTTGGAAAATAAAACCAGCATGTTAAGATATATAGCATTTTCCCTTTGCCTGCTCCTGGCAGGCTGCAGAGGGGTTTCACAGGAAAAGGAGTTGAATGCCGCCGGGGAAAAAGACGAACAACAGGCCTACCGGGTAAGCAAGACCGAAGAGGAATGGCGCAACGAACTTAGTGATGTGGAGTTTTATGTCCTGCGAAAGGCCGGAACCGAAAATGCCGGTTCCAGCGAACTCCTCCATACCAAGGAAAAAGGCACCTATGTTTGCGCCGGTTGTGGTACCCCATTGTTTAAAAGTGAGCACAAATTTGACTCGGGTACCGGATGGCCCAGTTTCGACAGGGCCATTGAGGGGAACGTGGCCTATGACACCGATTATAACATCGGATATGC
>JGI25321J50212_10001416_pt1 | contig 20662 bp, 19 predicted proteins | sample AutmiccommuBRH23_FD_50212 | JGI IMG/M metagenome (IMG submission 50212)
TGGAGAACCGCGGCATGACGCGGGTGAAGGCGGCCTCGGCAGCCAGCGTGGTCGCCTGGCTGTTCGGTGTCGTATGCCTGCTGTCGCTGAACGTNTGGAGCGGCTATAAGGTCTTCGGCATGGCGTTNATCGACCTGGTGGAATATGTCAGCGCCAACGTCATGCTGCCNCTNGGAGGTCTGCTGCTGGCNGTNTTCAGCGCCTGGATCATGAAGCGCGACAGCACCCGCGAGGAATTNGGAGACGGCTTCGGCTACCGGTTGTGGCGTGGGATCACCATGGTGGTCGCACCGGCGGCGGTGTTCTTGATCCTTTTGAATGCCACAGGGGTGCTCGCCTGGATCCGTGAGACTGTGGACCAACTGCTGATACTGCTGGTCTGATGATATACTCCTGCCTCCGTTCCGCAGCCGTCCGTCCTCAGGCAGTCGCATGCCCACCATTAATCGCAGTGCCCTCGTGCCCTACAGTGCCGCGGAGATGTACGCCCTGGTGGACGACATCGACTCCTATTGCGAGTTCCTGCCCTGGTGTCGTTCCTCCCGGGTGCTGTCCCGGGACGAGGACCAGGTGCGCGCCACCATCGAGATCGCCCGCGGCGGGGTGAACAAGTCCTTCACCACGGTCAATCGCCTGCAGCGACACAAGATGATCGAGATTCGCCTGGTGGAGGGGCCGTTCCAACACCTGGAAGGATTCTGGCGCTTCGAGCAGCTGAGTGACGACGCCTGCAAGGTGTGCCTGGACATGGACTTCGCGTTCTCGAACCGGATCATGGGCATGATGATCGGGCCGGTGTTCGGGCAGATCGCGGGCTCGCTGGTGGATGCGTTCGTCCAGCGGGCGCACCAGGTCTATGGTGAACGCTGAGCGCTTCACGGTGGAGGTCGCCTACGCCCGGCCCGATGAGCAGGTGATCATTCCCCTCGAGGTCTCGCCCGGCACGACCGTGCGCGAGGCGATCGAGCGCTCCGGAATCCTGCAGCAGTTCATGGAGATCGACCTCAAGGCGAACAAGGTGGGCATCTTCGGCAGGCTCACCAAGCTCGACAACCCGCTGCACGCCAACGACCGGGTGGAGATCTACCGGCCGCTGATCGCCGACCCGAAGGAAGTGCGCCGGGCCCGCGCGGCGGCGGGCAAGGCGATGCGCAAAGGGGCGGGAGATCAGGCGGAGTCCGGTGGTGACTGACGAATCGAGGCGGCAGGCAGGAGGCGCCCGAGCGGCCCTGCGACCGTACGTTAGGTGCCGATACCGATCTTCTCCAACATGCGGGTAAAGATGCCGCGCTTCTTCGGCGGCTCCGGATGCACCTCCACCACCGTGGTCGCCTCGCGGGGCGCCGCGTTAGCGGCGGCATCAGGATTCGGGTGGCGATCACCTTCCAGTCGTGCCAGGCGGTCCTGCTCGAAGAACAGCGTGACCCTGTAGCGCTCGCTCATGTCGCCGTCGGTGCGCAGCGTGTAGTAGTAGTCCCAACGATCGTTGCGGAAAGGATCCGCGATCATTGGGCTGCCGAGCAGATAGCGCACCTGTTCGCGGGTCATTCCTGGCTGCACCCGGTCCAGGTTCTCCTGTTCGACGATATTGCCCTGCTGCACGTCGATCTCGTAGACCGCGGGCAGCCAGGTGGAGCAGCCGGTGACAGCGGCGCCCATAAGACATAGAATTGGAATAAGAAGCTTTATCATCCGCCCAGCACTGTCGGCAAATTGGCGCTGATCATACCCGAAGGACCTACCGATTTATAGATGCGGAGGAGCCTGCGCCGTGGAATCCAGAGATCTCAAAAAGGCCGGCTTGAAGGTCACGCTTCCCAGGATGAAGATCCTGGAGCTCCTCGACAGTTCCGGCGAGGAGGCGCGCCACTTCAGCGCCGAAGACGTGTACAAGCACTTGTTGGACGCCGGCGAGGAAATCGGCTTGGCGACCGTCTACCGGGTTCTGACCCAGTTCGAGACGGCCGGGCTGGTCACCCGCCACCGCTTCGAAGGCGGCCACTCGGTGTTCGAGCTGAACCGCGGCCCCCACCATGACCACATGGTGTGTGTTCGCTGCGGGCAGGTGGTGGAGTTCATGGACGAGACCATCGAGCAGCTCCAGGAGGATATCGCCCGGCGGGCCGGATTCCAGATGACCGATCACTCGCTGTACATCTACGGCATCTGTCCCCAGTGCCGGAAAGACAGCAGCGCCTGACCCTTCGCAGGCGCCGTGGCTTTGCGGGCGTCGAAGCGCCTGACGGACATTTCGGGCGTACATCCACCTGCGCTCCCCCCTTACGTATTCGACGCGCGCCGCTTTCCAGCCCGGGGCTTTCGCGGTTTGCCGTTCGCAGGTTGTGCGCTGCTCTGAGCCCCGCCGATCATCTCCCGGGCGTGGGCACGGGTCTGATCGCTGATCTCGACACCGCCGAGCATGCGTGCGATCTCCTCGAGGCGTTGGCTCTCGTCCAGGGGGCGGATGGCGGTGCGCGTGGTGCGCTCGCTGCTGGACTTCTCCACCTGCAGGTGGCGGTGGGCCTGAGCAGCCACCTGGGGGAGATGGGTAACGCACAGGACTTGGCGACCCTCGCCGAGGGTGCGTAACTGCCGTCCCACCACTTCCGCGACGGCACCGCCGATGCCGGTGTCCACCTCGTCGTAGATCAGCGTGGCGATGCGGGTGTCGCGCGCCAGCACCACCTGGATGGCGAGACTGAAGCGGGACAACTCGCCGCCGGAGGCGACCCGGCTCAACGCCTTTAAAGGCTGGCCGGCGTTGGTGCGCACCTGGAACTCGACCTGTTCCAACCCGAGCGGATTGGGCAGGGCGGCCGCTGGCGATTCCAGGCGAATCTCGAAGGCCGCGTCCTCCATGCCCAGCTGCTGGATGACATGGGTAACTTTGGTGTTGAGCTGGCGGGCTGCATCCCGGCGCCGCTGCCCGAGCTGCTGGGCGAGGCGATCGTAGTCGGCGCGGGCGGCGTCGATTTCCCCTTGCAGGGCATCCAGGCGCTCATCGGCGTCGGCCAATCCATGGAGCTCGCTGCGCAAACGCTCCAGCAGGTCCGGAAGCTCATCGGCGCTTACCCGGTGTTTGCGCGACAGGCGGTGAATGGCGCCGATGCGCTCGTCCAGCCACTGCAGTCGGCCGGGGTCGAGATCCAGGCGCTCACCGTAGGCGCGCAGCTCGTCGACGCCCTCGCGCAGTTGAATCAAGGCGCCGTTGAGCAGCTCCCGGGCAGGCTCCAGCCCCTCGTCCAGGGCACACAACGCCTCCAGCTCGCTGGCGCAGCGGCTGAGCTGATCCTGGGCGCTGATGTCTTCCGACTCGTACAGCGTCTGCAACAGGGACTGCACAGTTTCGAGGAGCTGCCCGGCATTGGCGAGCCGCTTGTGTTCGGCTTCGACGGCATCGGCCTCGCCGGACGCCAGGTTCAACGTCTCCAGCTCCTGAACCTGGTAGGCGAGCAGGTCGACCCGCTCGGTGCGATCCGCGGCGGCGCTGCGCAGCGTCTCGAACTCCCGGCGCCGCTCGTCCCAGGTGCGGAACGCATCACCGAGCTCCTGCAGCAGCGCACCGTTGCCAGCGAAGTCGTCCAGCAACTGGCGCTGGGTATCGCGCTTGAGCAGGGATTGGTGTTCGTGCTGACCGTGGATGTCCACCAGATGCTCGCCCAGTTCCCGCAGCGACTGCACCGGCACCGGCCGGCCGTTGATGTAGGCACGGGAGCGGCCTTCGGCGCTGATCACCCGGCGCAACACGCACTCGCCGTCGGCGGAAAGCTCCTGTTCCTCGAGCCAGCGCCAGGCGCCGTCGTCGGGCTGCAGCTCGAAGGCGGCGCTGATCTCCGCCCGCTCGGCGCCGTGCCGCACGGTGTCGCTGTCGGCACGATCGCCCAGTGCCATGCCGAGTGCGTCCACCAGGATCGATTTGCCCGCCCCCGTCTCGCCGGTGAGCGCGGTCATGCCGGACTGGAGCTCCAGTTCGAGCTGATCGACGATGGCGAAGTCGCGGATGTGGATGGTCGTTAACATGAGTGGCGAGTTGCTAGGAGCGAGTTGCTAGGATAAAGACCCGGTGCCTTAGGGCAGATTCTACGGCAGGGCGCATTCACTCCGCATCAGATAACGTTTGAGCTGTGAGCGGCGCCGTCGCTGTAAGCGGCGCGCGCCCCCAGGGCTGCACCCCCTAGCCACTCGCCCCTCGCACCTCGCCACTCCTAAGGATGCTCCGACCAACGCAACTTCGAGCGCAATATCCGATAGTAGTCATGATCGGCCGGGTGCAGCAGTCGCAGGGTGCGGTCCTTTGCGCGGATCCGAACCCGGTCTCCTACGGCTACCCGTTCGTTGACCTGGCCGTCGCAGGTGATCTGTCCTTCGCCGTGACTGCCGTCGGTGACCTGGACCTCGATCTCGCTGCGGGCGCTCACGACGATGGGTCGGTTGGTGAGGGTGTGGGGGCAGATGGGCACCAGCACCACGGCGTCGAGCCCCGGGTGCAGGATCGGTCCACCGCCGGACAGGGCGTAGGCGGTGGAGCCGGTCGGCGTGGAGACGATGATACCGTCGGAACGGTGCCGGTGAACGAAGACGCCATCGACCCAGGTCTCGAATTCGATCATCCGCGCCACTTGCCACTTGTGCACCACCACGTCGTTGAGCGCGTCGCTGGCCATCAGGGTGGCACCGGCGCGCTCCACGGTGGCGTGCAGCAGCCGCCGCTCCTCCTGCAGGTACCGTCCGTCCAGGATCTGGTCCAGGCGCGGCAGCATCTCGGCGGGCGAGACGTCCACCAGGAATCCGAGGCGGCCGAGATTGACGCCCAGGACGGCGATGTCGTGGTCGCTGAGGCAGCGGGCGGCATTGAGAAAGGTGCCGTCGCCGCCGACCACCACCGCCAGATCGCATTCTGTTCCGAGGGTGTCCCGCGATGCGGTCTCCAGGCCCAGGTCGCCGCTCTGCTGTGCGGTGATCTGATCCAGGAGCACCCGCAGTCCGCGGCCGCGCAGATGATCCCCCAGGGCCCGCAGGGTGGCGCCCACCGCCGGGTCCTCGTACTTGCCGATGAGCCCGACGGAGTGGAACACCGAGGCCATGCGTGGTCCTTTAGTTTCTGATTTGCCGGATGAAGCTACCATGTCCGCGGAACCGCCGCCAACTTCCCGCGGGTGACAATCCATTGACGAAGACAGCCTTAGCACTCTAACATTTCGAGTGCTAAGCGGGGGCCTTTCCCCGATACCATCAGGGCCGATTCCATGGTTCGTAACCCGACTGACAGCCCGCTGACCGAACGCGCCCATCATCTGCTGCAGGTGTTGGTGAAGCAGTACATCGACGACGGTCAGCCGGTGGGGTCCAAGGCTCTGGCCAAGGCCTGCGGGCTGGACCTGAGCGCCGCCACGATCCGTAACATCATGGCGGACCTGGAGAGCCTCGGCTTCCTGCGGGCGCCCCATACGTCTGCCGGGCGGGTGCCGACGGTGCGCGGCTATCGGCTGTTCGTCGACAGCCTCATCTCCGTTCAGGACCCCGAGCGCATCCCCATCAGCATGCTGCAGGAGCAGATCTCGAAGCAGACCGACACCCAGCATCTCCTGTCCAGTGTCTCGGAGTTCCTGTCGGGGCTGACGAGCCTTGCCGGCATCGTTACGCTGCCCCGACTCAAGCACGTGGAAGTGACCCAGCTCGAGTTCCTGCCTCTGTCCGAAAACCGCGTGCTGGCCATCCTGGTCATGAACGGCCACGATGTCCAGAACCGGATCCTGCAGATGCCCCGTGCATTCGGGACCGAGGAGCTGCAGCGCATCGCCAATTACCTGAACGCCCACTTCGCCGGCAAGGAGATCTCACAGGTGCGGCGCGAGGTCCTCAAGGACCTGCGCGAGACCCACGCGCGCATGGACCGCCTGATGCGAGACGCGGTGAGCATGGCAGAGTCGGTGTTCAGCGACGAGTGCGGCGACGACGGCTACGTGATGGTGGGGCAGACGAAGCTCATGGACTTCGAGGAACTGTCCAATGTCGACAAGCTGCGCCAACTGTTCGAGGCCTTCAGTCAGAAGCGCGACATCCTGCAGCTACTGGACCAATGCATGCAGGCCGGCGGGGTGCAGATCTTCATCGGCGAAGAATCCGGCTACCGAGCGCTGGACGACTGCAGTGTGGTGACCTCCACCTATACCGTCGATGGCCAGCCGGTGGGGGTCCTGGGGGTCATCGGTCCGACCCGCATGGCCTACGACAAGGTCATCCCGGTGGTCGACATCACGGCCAAGATCCTGGGCGCCGCCTTGAATTCGCGGCACTGATCCCAATATCACCGATGGCGAATTCCGGTTCGGACGGAGACCGTCCGACGCAATGTTAGTATTTACCTTCGGAATGTGGAGAAAGTGGATGTCTGAAAAGGAAAAACGCGCCAGAGACCAGGCTCCTGACAGCGTCGCCGAGGACGCGGCCGAAGCGCGCGCGGCCGGCACCGAGGAGGCTCCGGCCGAGGACCTGCGCCCGCTGCTGGAGGATGCCCGGGCCAAGGCCGACGAGCACTTCGAGCAGGTGCTGCGGCTGCAGGCCGAGCTGGACAACCTGCGCAAGCGCAGCGCCCGGGATCTGGAAAGCGCCCATAAGTATGCGTTGGACAAGTTCATGCTCGAGCTGCTCCCGGTGCGTGACAGCCTGGAGCTGGGGCTGGCCGCCGCCGGCGAGGGCGACAGCGTCGATCCCGCGAAGCTGCGCGAGGGGACGGAGCTGACCTTGAAAATGTTCGCCGACGCCATGAGCAAGTTCGGCGCCGAGCAGATCGATCCCCAGGGCGAGCGCTTCAACCCGGAGCTCCACCAGGCCATGTCGATGCAGGAGGCCCCCGGCCGCGAGCCCAATACGGTACTGACGGTGGTGCAGAAGGGCTACCGGCTGAACGACCGCTTGATTCGCCCGGCCCTGGTGATCGTCTCCAGTGGCGGCGGGGCCGCGCGCGAACAGGGCGGTGCGGCGTACCAGCCGGGGACCGGCGGCGGCAATCTGGACGAACAGGCTTGATTTTGCGGCGATTGCCCGCATTTAGCGGGTAACGACTTTCAGCGTCTGCGGACCGGCACACGAATTCGGAAGCAAGAACCGACGGAGAGAATGCATCATGGGAAAGATCATCGGCATTGACCTGGGCACCACCAACTCCTGCGTGGCGGTGATGGAGGGGGGTAAACCCCGGGTAATCGAGAACAGCGAGGGCGATCGCACTACGCCGTCGGTGGTGGCGTATACGGACGACGACGAGATTCTGGTGGGCCAGTCGGCCAAGCGCCAGGCGGTCACCAATCCCCACAACACCCTGTACGCGATCAAGCGCCTGATCGGCCGCAAGTTCGAGGACGCCGAGGTGCAGAAAGACATCGGCATGGTCCCTTACAAGATCGTCAAGGCCGACAACGGCGACGCTTGGGTCGAGGTCAAGGGCAAGAAGCTGGCCCCGCCGGAGATCTCGGCGCGGGTGCTCATGAAGATGAAGAAGACCGCCGAGGACTACCTCGGCGAGAAGATCACGGAGGCGGTCATCACCGTTCCGGCCTACTTCAACGACTCGCAGCGCCAGGCCACCAAGGACGCGGGCAAGATCGCCGGCTTGGAGGTCAAGCGCATCATCAACGAGCCGACGGCGGCGGCGCTGGCGTATGGCATGGACAAAAAGGGCGGCGACCGCAAGATCGCCGTCTATGACCTGGGCGGCGGCACGTTCGACATCTCCATCATCGAGATCGCCGAGATCGAGGGCGAGCATCAGGTGGAGGTGCTGTCCACCAACGGCGATACCTTCCTGGGCGGCGAGGATTTCGACAAGCGGGTGATCGACTACCTGGTCGACGAGTTCAAAAAGGACCAGGGCATCGATCTGCGCAAGGACCCGCTGGCTCTGCAGCGTCTGAAGGAGGCCGCCGAGAAGGCGAAGATCGAGCTGTCCTCGAGCCAGCAGACCGACATCAATCTGCCCTACATCACGGCGGATCAGAATGGTCCCAAGCACATGAACATCAAGATGACCCGAGCCAAGCTCGAGTCTCTGGTCGAGGACCTGATCGCCCGTACTCTGGAGCCCTGCAAAATCGCGCTGAAGGACGCCGGCGCCTCCGGAAGCAATATTGACGACGTCATCCTGGTGGGCGGCCAGACCCGCATGCCCAAGGTTCAGGAGGCGGTGAAGAACTTCTTCGGCAAGGAGCCGCGCAAGGACGTCAATCCCGACGAGGCGGTGGCCGTCGGTGCCGCGATTCAGGGCGGCGTGCTCGGTGGCCAGGTCAAGGACGTGCTGCTGCTGGACGTCACGCCGCTGTCGCTCGGCATCGAGACCCTGGGCGGGGTAATGACCAAGCTGATCGAGAAGAACACCACCATCCCGACCAAGGCGCAGCAGGTGTTCTCCACCGCCGACGACAACCAGACCGCGGTCACGGTGCACGTGCTTCAAGGCGAGCGGGAGATGGCCTCGGCCAACAAGTCGCTGGGCCGGTTCGACCTCACCGATATCCCGCCGGCGCCCCGAGGCGTGCCCCAGATCGAGGTGGCGTTCGACATCGACGCCAACGGTATCCTCAATGTCTCGGCCAAGGACAAGGCAACCGGGCGCGAGCAGTCCATCGTCATCAAGGCCTCCTCGGGTCTGTCGGATGACGAGATTCAGAAGATGGTCAAGGACGCCGAGGCCCACGCCGAGGAAGACAAGAAGTTCCACGAGCTGGTGGAAGTGCGCAATCGGGCCGATAGCCTGATTCATGCCACCCGCAAGTCCATGGAGCAGCTGGGCGACAAGGTGTCCGAGGACGAGAAGAGCGGCCTCGAGACGGCGATCACCGAGCTGCAGGAAGCGATGAAAGGCGACGACAAAGCGGCCATCGAAAGCAAGACGCAGGTGCTGTCGGAGAAGTCCGGCAAGCTCGCCGAGCGCCTCTACGCCCAGCAGGGCCAGGCCGGGGAAGCCGCCGGCGAAGGCGAGCAGGCGGAAGCCGGCGCCGAGAAAGACGAGGTGGTGGACGCCGAGTTCGAGGAAGTCAACGATGACAAGAAGAGTGGCTAGTTGCTAGGAGTTCGTTGCTAGGGAACAGAGTCCGCCCAGTTCCCTCTCCCTCCGGGATGGGGCCCTGGTTTCCAAGGAGAGACTCCGCCCAGTTCCCTCTCCCTCCGGGAGAGGGTCAGGGTGAGGGGGTCGAAGCGGATCTCCGCGAATACCTCTCACCCCAGCCAACCGGGCCTGCGTATGTTGCGGCGCAATGGTAAACTACCGCAATTCAGGGCAGTGTCCATGATTCGGGCAAGTCGCCGGGCTTGCACCCGTCGGCACTAGCAACTCGCCACTAGCAACTTTCTTATGAAACGAGATTACTACGAAGTGCTCGGGGTGGCGAAGAACGCCAGCGAGGCCGAGGTCAAGAAGGCCTTCAAGCGACTCGCCATGAGGCACCACCCCGACCGCAATCCCGACGACAGGGAGGCGGAGGAAAAATTCAAGGAGGCCCGCGAGGCCTTCGACGTGCTGTCCGACCCTCAGAAGCGCGCCGCGTACGATCAATTCGGTCACGCCGGGATCGGCGCCGGCGGGTTCGGGGGCGCCGGCGCGGCGGGCGCGGGCGGCTTCAGCTTCTCGGACATTTTCGGCGACGTCTTCAGCGACATCTTCGGCGGCGCCGGCGGCCGCCCCGGCGGGGGGCGCGCCTTTCGCGGTGCGGACCTGCGCTACAATCTGGATTTGACGCTGGAAGAGGCGGTGGCCGGCACCACCGTCAAGATTCGGGTCCCCACCTTGACCCCGTGCGCAGAGTGCGGTGGCAGCGGCGCCCGCAAGGGTTCCGCCCCCAGCCCGTGCAGCACCTGCGGTGGTCACGGTCAGGTGCGCATGCAGCAGGGGTTCTTCTCGGTCCAGCAGACCTGCCCCCGCTGCCAGGGCACCGGTCAGATCGTTTCCGATCCCTGTATCGCCTGCGCCGGCCAGGGCCGCGTGCAGGAGCACAAGACATTGTCGGTCAAGGTGCCGGCGGGGGTGGACACCGGCGACCGCATCCGTCTGACGGGCGAGGGCGAGGCCGGCGAACAGGGCGGTCCGGCAGGCGATCTGTATGTGCAGATCCGGGTCAAGGAACACCCGATCTTCGTTCGCGATGGCAGCAACCTGCATTGCGAAGTACCGATCGATTTCGTGTCCGCTGCCTTGGGCGGCGACATGGAAGTGCCCACCCTCGGTGGCAAGGTCATGCTGAGGATCCCGCCCGAGACCCAGAGCGGCAAACTGTTCCGCCTGCGGGGCAAGGGTGTGCGTCCGGTGCGCGGCGGACCGACAGGGGACCTGCTGTGTCGGGTGGTGGTGGAGACGCCCGTCCACCTCAATGCCCGCCAACGGGAACTGCTGGAGGAATTTCGCGCCAGCCTGGGCGAAGGCGGCAAGCGCCATAGCCCACGTGCGGACTCCTGGTTGGATGGGGTTAAGAAGTTCTTTGAGAATATGAAGTTATAGCAACTACTTTACAGTTCACAGTATATAGCGGACAGGAATCGCCAGGCGGCCCTGGCTCGACTGTGTGGTAATACTTCTTTAATCTCCAGTGACTTAGAGGCATGTTTTGACGCGGGTTCGCAGGGAAATTTCCTGCAAACTGTAAACTTCAGACTGTAACCTTATGTTGAAATTAGCAATCACCGGCGCTGGTGGCCGCATGGGCCGCACCTTGATCCACGCGGCCCACGAGACCGAGGGGGTCACCCCCGCAGCGGCGCTGGAGCGTGCGGACAGCTCGCTGCTCGGCGCCGATGCGGGCGAGTTGGCCGGCGTCGGCCGCCTGGATGTGCCCATCAGCGACCGGCTCGAGGAAGCGCTCGGCCGCTTCGACGTGCTGGTGGACTTCACCCGCCCAGAGGCCACGCTTGCGGCCCTGGCGATTTGTCGGCGGGCGGCTAAGCCTATGGTGATCGGCACCACCGGTCTGACGGATGCGCAGAAGCAGGCCATCGATGCCGCCGCCGCGGACATCCCCTTGGTGTTCGCTCCGAACATGAGCGTGGGCGTGAATCTATGCCTGAAGCTGTTGGACACCGCGGCGCGAGTCCTGGGGGACGACGTCGACGTGGAGATCATCGAGGCCCACCACCGCCACAAGGTGGATTCGCCCTCGGGCACCGCCCTGGCCATGGGCGAGGTGGTGGCCGGCGCCTTGGGCCGGGATCTCAGCCAATGCGCCGTGTACGGACGCCAGGGTCATACCGGCGAGCGCGACCGGCGCAGCATCGGGTTCGAGACCATCCGTGCCGGGGACATAGTGGGCGATCACACGGTGCTGTTCGCCGGCCTGGGCGAGCGGGTGGAGATCACCCACAAGGCCTCGAGCCGCATGACCTTCGCCCGTGGCGCCATGCGGGCTGCGTTGTGGGTAGCCGCCCAGGCGCCCGGGCGCTACGACATGCAGGACGTGCTCGGGCTGCGCTGATCCCGCCCGTGGCGGCGCGCTTTCATGCCGGCGCGCAGGTTGCTAAAATTGCCGTCCAGCCTGTATCCGGGTCCTCAACTAGACACGATTGCATGTAAGCGGGGCGAACCGACGGTTCTTCCCCGCTTTTTGTGCACCCGAAATGGAGGTTAGCTTGCGCAAACCGGCCCTCTTGGCCCTCGAGGACGGCAGTCTCTTCCGAGGGAAATCCATCGGTGTGGACGGCCAGACGGTAGGCGAGGTGGTGTTCAACACCGCCATGACCGGTTATCAGGAGATCCTGACCGATCCGTCCTATCTTCGCCAGATCGTCACCCTGACCTATCCGCACATCGGCAACGTCGGCACCAACGCTGAGGATGAAGAGTCGGACGGCGTGCAGGCCGCCGGCCTGATCGTGCGCGACGTGCCGCTCCTGGCGAGCAACTGGCGCAGCACGGAATCCCTCCCCGAGTACTTGGCCCGCAGCCGCGTGGTGGGCATCAGCGATATCGATACGCGACGGTTGACCCGGATTCTCCGCGAGAGGGGTGCCCAGAACGGCTGCATCGTGGCCGGCGATGCGCTGGATGCCGATGCGGCGTTGGCGGCCGCTCGTGCCTTCCCGGGGCTCAAGGGTATGGACCTGGCCAAGGAAGCGAGCACTCGGGAGCCCTATGACTGGGCCCAGGGTACCTGGAGCCTCGAAGAGGGATTGGCGGATGCCGCCGCCGGGACGCGGCCGTGGAAAGTGGTGGCGTACGACTACGGGGTTAAGCGCAACATCCTGCGTATGCTGGTCGACCGCGGCTGCCAGATCCAGGTGGTCCCCGCCCAGACGCCCGCCGCCGAGGTGCTCGCCGGCCAGCCCCACGGGGTGTTCTTCGCCAACGGCCCGGGCGATCCGGAGCCGTGCGATTACGCCATCGATGCCATTCGCGATGTCATGTACACGGGCGTCCCGGTGTTCGGCATCTGCCTCGGCCATCAGTTGCTGGGGCTGGCCACCGGCGCCAAGACCGTGAAGATGAAATTCGGTCACCACGGCGCCAACCACCCGGTGCAGGACCTGGACAGCGCGCGGGTCATGATCAGCAGTCAGAACCACGGCTTCAACGTCGACGAGTCGACCCTGCCGCACAACGTCAAGGTTACGCACCGCTCGCTGTTCGACGGTTCCGTACAGGGGATTCACCATACCGATTACCCGGCGTTCAGCTTCCAAGGCCATCCCGAGGCGAGTCCCGGTCCCCATGACATGAGTCCGCTGTTCGACCACTTCATCGAGTTGATGGAGCAGCGGTGGACGGGCAGGGGCGCCGGATGAGCCGGTGCCGTCCGGCGCTCAGGCGCTGCGCGGACATATGCTGCCCGGGAATTCCTCGCCTGCGGGCGATCTCGATTCGAGCAAAGTAATTCAATGCCAAAACGCACAGACATCCAAAGCATCCTGATCATCGGTGCCGGTCCCATCGTGATCGGCCAGGCATGCGAATTCGACTACTCCGGAGCGCAGGCCTGCAAGGCGCTGCGCGACGAGGGCTATCGCGTGATCCTGGTGAACTCCAATCCNGCCACCATCATGACCGATCCCGAGATGGCCGATGTGGTGTANATCGAGCCGGTGCGCTGGCAGACCGTGGAGCGCATCATCGACAAGGAACGCCCCGATGCGCTGCTGCCCACCATGGGCGGACAGACGGCACTCAACTGCGCCCTCGACCTGGGCAAGCACGGGGTGTTGGAGAAATACGGCGTCGAGCTGATCGGCGCCTCGGAGGACGCCATCGATAAGGCCGAGGACCGCGACCGCTTCCGCCAGTCCATGCGCAAGATCGGGCTCGACGTGCCGGTTTCGGAGATGGCCCACAGCATGGCGGAAGCACTCCAGGTGGTCGAGAAGATCGGCTTCCCGGCCATCATCCGACCGTCCTTCACCCTGGGCGGCTCGGGGGGTGGCATCGCCTACAACAAGGAAGAGTATGAGGAGATCTGCGAGCGGGGCCTGGACCTGTCGCCGACCAACGAGCTGCTGATCGAGGAGTCGGTGCTCGGATGGAAGGAATTCGAGATGGAGGTGGTGCGCGACCACCAGGACAACTGCATCATCGTCTGCTCCATCGAGAACTTCGATGCCATGGGTGTGCACACCGGCGATTCGATCACCGTGGCGCCGGCGCAGACGCTCACGGACAAGGAATACCAGATCATGCGCGATGCATCGATCGCGGTGCTGCGTGAGATCGGCGTCGATACCGGCGGTTCGAACGTGCAGTTTGCGATCAATCCCGAGGACGGGCGCATGATCATCATCGAGATGAACCCGCGGGTGTCGCGCTCCTCGGCGCTGGCGTCGAAGGCGACGGGATTTCCCATCGCCAAGGTGGCGGCGAAGCTCGCGGTCGGATACACACTGGATGAGCTGCGCAACGAGATCACCGGGGGTGCGACGCCGGCGTCGTTCGAGCCGACCATCGACTACGTGGTGACCAAGGTTCCGCGCTTCACCTTCGAGAAGTTCCCCAAAGCCAACCCCCGCCTCACCACCCAGATGAAATCGGTGGGCGAGGTAATGGCCATTGGCCGCACCCAGCAGGAGTCCCTGCAGAAGGCGCTGCGGGGGTTGGAAACCGGCGCGGACGGCTTCAACGAGATCATCGATCTTGCGGCCGACAACGCCCTGGAGATCATCCGCCGGGAGCTGCGCGAGCCGGGTCCAAACCGCATCTGGTACATCGGCGATGCCTTCCGCGCCGGACTGACGCTTGACGACGTGCACGACCTGACCAAGATCGATCCCTGGTTCCTGGTGCAGATCCAGGAGCTCATCGGGATCGAGGGCCAAGTGCGTGACGACGGGCTGGACGCCCTTGACGCAGAGCGCATGTTCGAGCTCAAGCGCAAGGGTTTCTCCGACCGGCGTCTGGCGCAACTCACTGGCAGCACCGAGTTCGAGGTGCGCAAGCGCCGCCATGAACTGGACGTGCGTCCGGTGTACAAGCGGGTGGATACCTGCGCCGCGGAGTTCGCAACCTCCACCGCCTATATGTACTCCACCTATGAGGAGGAGTGCGAGGCGCAGCCGAGCGATAGCAAGAAGATCATGGTGCTGGGCGGCGGGCCGAACCGCATCGGGCAGGGCATCGAGTTCGACTACTGCTGCGTGCACGCATCGCTCGCCCTGCGCGAAGACGGCTACGAGACCATCATGGTCAACTGCAATCCGGAGACCGTGTCGACTGATTACGATACCTCCGATCGCCTGTACTTCGAGCCCCTGACCCTGGAGGACGTGCTGGAGATCATCCACAAGGAGCAGCCGGTGGGCGTGATCGTCCAGTACGGCGGCCAGACGCCTCTGAAGCTCGCCCGCGATTTGGAGAAGGCCGGCGCGCCGATTATCGGCACCTCGCCCGATTCGATCGATCTGGCCGAGGATCGGGAGCGATTCCAGAAGATGCTCGACAAGCTCGGGCTGCGTCAGCCGCCGAACCGAACCGCCCGCACCGAGGCTGACGCCGTGCGGCTGGCCGCCGAGATCGGCTATCCGCTGGTGGTGCGTCCTTCCTACGTTCTCGGCGGCCGCGCCATGGAGATCGTCTACAACGAGGAAGACCTCAACCGCTACATGCGCGACGCGGTGCAGGTGTCCAACGAATCGCCGGTACTCCTGGACCGCTTCCTGGACGACGCCGTGGAGGTGGACGTGGACGCCGTCTGCGACGGCGAGCGGGTCGTCATCGGGGGCATCATGGAGCACATCGAGCAGGCCGGCGTGCATTCCGGCGACTCCGCCTGCTCCCTTCCGCCGTACACGTTGTCGGCGGAGGTCCAGGACGAACTGCGCGAGCAGGTCGCCGCCATGGCCCGGGAGCTGAACGTGGTCGGCCTGATGAACACCCAATTCGCCATCCAGGACAACAAGGTCTACATTCTGGAGGTGAATCCCCGCGCCTCGCGCACCGTGCCGTTCGTCTCCAAGGCCATCGGCGCTCCGCTGGCGAAGATTGCTGCCCGCTGTATGGTGGGCCAGCGCCTGGACGCGCAGGGGTTCACCGAAGAGCGAATCCCGTCCTATTTCGCCGTGAAGGAGGCGGTGTTCCCGTTCATCAAGTTCCCGGGAGTGGACACCATCCTGGGACCGGAAATGAAATCCACCGGCGAGGTCATGGGCGTGGGACGCAGCTTCGGCGAGGCCTTCGCCAAGGCGTTGCTCGGTGCCGGCGTGGAGCTGCCCGGCGCAGGCCGGGTATTCGTCAGCGTGCGGGATCGCGACAAGGAAGGCGCGGTGGACGTGGCTCGGGATCTGAGCGAGCTCGGGTTCGAGATCTTTGCCACCCGCGGCACCGCGACCGTGCTGTTCGAGGCCGGTGTCGAGTGCATGGTGGTGAACAAGGTCAACGAAGGCCGGCCCGACATCGTCGACATGATCAAGAACGACGACATCAGCTTCATCATCAATACCACGGAGGGCAAGCAGGCCGTTGCCGATTCGTACACCATCCGCCGCTCCGCCTTGCAGCACAAGGTGACCTATGCCACCACGCTGGCCGGCGGTGAGGCCACGGCCATGGCCCTGAAGCACCTCGATGCCTTGGCCGGGGTCAACGCACTGCGCGACCTGCACCGGGAGACGGTAGTATGACCAAAGTCCCATTGACGGCGACCGGCGCCGAGAAGCTGCGCGAAGAGCTCAAGCGGCTCAAGAGCGAGGCGCGCCCGCGCATCATCCAGGCGATCGCCGACGCTCGGGAACACGGTGACCTCAAGGAAAATGCCGAGTACCACGCCGCCCGCGAGCAGCAGGGATTCGTCGAGGGCCGGATCCGGGAGATCGAATCCAAGCTGTCCAATGCCCAGATCATCGACGTCACCAAGGTCGACGCCGGCGGCAAGGTGGTGTTCGGCGCCACCGTGGTGCTGGAGGACGTGGACGGCGGGGGTGAAGTGACCTATCAGATCGTCGGCGAGGATGAGGCCGACATCAAAGCGGGTCGGATCTCGATCGGCTCGCCCATCGCCCGCGCCCTGATCGGCAAGGCCGAAGGTGATGTGGCTGTCGTGAAGGCACCGGGCGGCGAGAAGGAATTCGAGGTGGTCGAGATCAAGTACCTGTGACGTGTGCAGGGCACAGGGTTCAGTGAACAGGAATCAATCGGCGCCGCGAACCCTCCGGAATCCTGTTTGCCATCGTGTCTACTGCAAACGGTAAACCGTCCACTTTGACCGCGGGATCCCTCATTGGCGAGCGCATACTGCTTACCCTCTGGGTCGGCAGTCTCTGGGCTATCGGCTATATCGCGGCGCCGACGCTGTTTTCCGTGCTCGAAGGCGACCGCCAGCTGGCGGGGGAGCTGGCCGGGCGCCTGTTCACGGTGACCGCCTACGTCGGCCTGGTGTGCGGGGCGCTGCTGCTCGCCGGAGCGACCGCCCGCGGCGCCTTGCGCAGCTGGCGTGCCGCGCTGGTCGGGATCATGGTGGCGCTCACCGCTATCGGTCAGTTCGGAATCACCCCGCTCATGGGCGAGCTCAGATCCGGCGGACTGGCGGCGGGGAGCGAGCAGGCGGCTCGCTTCGGCATGCTGCACGGGATCTCGTCGACGCTGTTCCTGGTCACGAGCTTGCTGGGACTGGCGTTGGTGGCGTTCGGTTTGCGGAGCGGCCGGACGGACTGACAGGCCACGGGACGCATCGGTCGCGGCACAGTCAGGGCAGCTTCAAGCGTGGCGGTTCCGCGGCGCGATACAGGACCGCGACGTGCCCGATCCGCTGCACCAGCTCGGCGCCGCTCGCTGCGCACAAGCGGCCCACCAGTGCGTCGCGCTGGTCGCGGTCGCCGGCCTTGACCCGGACCTTGAGCAGCTCATGATGAGCCAGGGACAGGTCCAATTCCCTGAGCAGGGATTCGGTGACACCCTTGTCACCCACAAGGACGACTGGTTTGAGGTCATGGGCGAGCGCGCGCAGATGCCGGCGCTGAGGATCGGATAAAGACATGGTGGGCTCGACGAAGTCGATGGAAATTCAAAGGCGGTGGAGTGTACCACGGCGCCTGCGCCGCTTCACGGCGGCTGCGCACCGGCGGCTTGCGGGCGCGCCTCACGGCCGGTCGATCGAGGCTGATTGAGCATGGCCCGCAGCAAGAGCAGCCGCCGCTGGTTGAAGGAGCACTTCGACGATGAATACGTGCGCCGCGCCCAGCGTGAAGGTTATCGCGGCCGGGCGGTGTACAAGCTCATGGAGCTGCAGGACAAAGATCACCTGCTGCGGTCGGGAATGACCGTCGTGGACCTGGGTGCCGCCCCCGGCGGGTGGTCCGAGTACGCCGCCCGGGTGGTCGGGGAGCGGGGGCGGCTGTTCGCCCTCGACCTCTTGCCGATGGACCCTGTTCCGGGCGCCGTGATTCTGCAGGGGGACTTTCGCGACCGGGAAGTGATGGAGCAGCTGCTGGAGGCCCTCGGCGGAGCGCGCGCCGACCTTGTAATGTCCGATCTGGCGCCCAATATCAGTGGTGTGAACGCCGTCGACCAGCCGCGGTCCATTTACTTGGCGGAACTGGCGCTGGATCTCGCCGCACGGGTGCTGGTGCCCGGTGGCGATTTCGTTGTGAAGCTGTTTCAGGGCGAGGGGTTCGATGGGTTCGTCGAACAGACCCGGAGGCGGTTCCGCACAGTCCAGTTCCGCAAGCCCAGAGCCTCCCGGGCGCGTTCCCGCGAGGTCTACTTGGTGGCACGGGACCATGTTCTGTAGTAAGGTCGTAAGTAACTGTCTGCGCGCGCATTTGCCGCACAAATCGGGCCGGTTTTGCGAAGCAAAAATGTTAGATCAATGAGGGACATGCCTTGAACGACATGGCCAAGAATCTGATTCTCTGGATCATCATCGCGGTGATCCTGATGTCGGTGTTCCAAAGCTTCGGGCCGAGCTCGCAGCCATCCAACACCCTGACCTACAGCGATTTCCTCGAGCAGGTGCGCGCTGGCGGCGTGCGCGAGGTGAAGATCGACGGGCGCAGCGTCACCGGACAGCGCAGCAGCGGCGAGCGCTTCGTCACCTTCGTGCCGAGCGGCGACGAGCGCGGCATGATGAAGGACCTGCTGGACAACAACGTCGATGTGGCCGCGTCGCCGCCTGACAAGCAGTCCATTTGGGCGCAGATCTTCATTTCGTGGTTCCCGATGCTGTTGCTGATCGGCGTGTGGATCTTTTTCATGCGTCAGATGCAGGGCGGTGCCGGCGGACGCGGCGCCATGTCCTTCGGCAAGAGCCGGGCGCGTATGCTCGGTGAAGATCAGGTGCGCGTCACCTTCGGGGACGTCGCCGGCGTCGACGAGGCCAAGGAGGACGTGGCCGAGCTCGTGGAGTTCCTGCGCGACCCGGGCAAGTTCCAGAAGCTGGGCGGCAAGATCCCCCGCGGCGTGCTCATGGTCGGCCCTCCGGGCACGGGTAAGACCCTGCTCGCCAAGGCGATTGCCGGCGAGGCGAAGGTGCCGTTCTTCACCATTTCCGGTTCGGATTTCGTGGAGATGTTCGTGGGCGTGGGCGCCTCCCGCGTGCGCGATATGTTCGAGCAGGCCAAGAAGCACGCTCCCTGCATCATCTTCATCGACGAGATCGATGCCGTGGGCCGTCACCGCGGTGCGGGACTTGGCGGCGGTCACGACGAGCGCGAGCAGACCCTGAATCAGCTGCTGGTTGAAATGGACGGATTCGAGGGCAACGAGGGCGTCATCGTCATTGCCGCCACCAACCGTCCCGACGTGCTCGACCCGGCCCTGCTGCGGCCCGGGCGCTTCGATCGTCAGGTGGTGGTGCCGCTGCCCGACGTGCGCGGCCGCGAGCAGATTTTGAAGGTGCACATGCGCAAGGTGCCCCTGTCCGACAACGTCAGGCCGTCGATCATCGCCCGCGGCACTCCGGGGTTCTCGGGCGCGGATCTCGCCAACCTGGTGAACGAGGCGGCGCTGTTCGCCGCCCGGGCCAACAAGCGACTGGTGACGCAGGACGATTTCGAGCGGGCCAAGGACAAGATCATGATGGGCGCCGAGCGCAAGTCGATGGTCATGTCCGAAGCCGAGAAGAAGCTCACCGCCTATCATGAGGCGGGGCACGCCATCGTCGGGTTGAACGTGCCGGACCACGACCCGGTCTATAAGGTGACCATCATTCCTCGCGGCCGCGCACTTGGCGTGACCATGTTCCTGCCCGAGGAGGATCGGTACAGCTATAGCAAGCGCCGCCTGGAGAGCCAGTTGGCGAGCCTGTTCGGTGGCCGCATCGCCGAGGAGCTGATCTTCGGTCTGGAGTACGTCACCACCGGCGCCCAGAACGACATCAAGCGCGCCACGGAGATCGCCCGCAACATGGTGACCAAGTGGGGGCTGTCCGCGAAGCTCGGACCCTTGAGTTACGGCGAGGACGAGGGAGAGGTGTTCCTCGGGCACTCGGTGACTCAGCACAAGAACATCTCGGATGGCACGGCCCATCAGATCGATGAGGAGGTGCGTTCCATCATCGACAACAGCTACGCGCGGGCCAAGAAGATCCTCGAGGACAACGACGACAAGCTGCACATGATGGCCGATGCCCTGATGAAGTACGAGACGGTCGACGCCGACCAGATCAAGGACATCATGGCCGGCCGGCCGCCGCGCCCGCCGGCGGAGTGGGACGACAATATGGGCGGCGGCAGCGCACCGCTGACGGAGCCCGGCAAGGATCAGGGAGCCGATCCAGGTTCAATCGGGGGTCCCGCCAGCGAGCACTGAGGGCGAGCGGCTGGTCGCCAGGAACTACGATCGTGTGAAGCGGCGGAGGGAACTTCGCCGCTTTTTCCTTTATTGGCTCAAAACATAGCCCGTGGAACCGTTTCGCCGTGGAACTCGTTTGTAGAGACAGGACGCTCGATCTCTCCCGCACCCACGTGATGGGAGTGCTGAACGTCACCCCGGATTCCTTCTCGGACGGGGGTGCCTACTTCGCCCTTGAGGCGGCGGTGGAGCATGCCCGGGCCATGGCGGCGGAAGGGGCAAGCATCATCGATATCGGTGGCGAGTCCACCCGCCCGGGTGCTGATTCGGTGAGTGTCGACGAGGAGCTGGCACGGGTGGTGCCGGTGATCGAGGAGCTGCGCGCGGCGGATGTGGACGCGGTGATCTCCGTGGACACCAGCAAAGCGGCGGTGATGCGGGCGGCGGTGGCGGCGGGCGCCGGGTTGATCAACGACG
>JGI25321J50212_10001424_pt1 | contig 20522 bp, 14 predicted proteins | sample AutmiccommuBRH23_FD_50212 | JGI IMG/M metagenome (IMG submission 50212)
CGGCGAATATATTAGGCGCTGACCCGCGATCTTTTGCGATTGCCATCATGCTTGGAGCTTCGGTGTCCCTGATAACACCTTTTGAACCCTCGTGCATTCTGGTGTATGGCCCGGGGAAGTATAAGTTTGCCGATTTCCTGAAGGCGGGGGTCCCCATCACCATTATCCTCTTCATCCTTATAATGGTGTTCGTTCCGGTTTTTTGGCCCTTGTAAATCTGCGGAGCCCTCCGGATGGCAATTTATTTAAAAGGGGATGCTTTGGCTGTAGTGTTATTGATTTTCATGCTCCTCCATATCTTTCCGTAAATCGAGTTTCCTGAAGGCCGGGAAAGCTATTCCTGTCGTAATAACCGTAATAACCGTCATGCATCCCCCGAAAACCACAGCGGTAACGGTGCCCATCCATTTGGCGGTAAGGCCGCTTTCGAAGGCGCCCAATTCGTTGGATGATCCCACGAACATGCTGTTCACGGAAGCCACACGGCCTCGCATATGGTCCGGGGTACGGAGTTGCAGGATGGTCTGTCGGATGATCATGGAGATCCCATCGGTTACCCCACTCAGGAACAGGGCAAGGACGGACACCCAGAAAATGGTTGACAAGCCAAAAACAATGATACAAAGCCCGAACCCAAAGATGGCTGCCAGCAATTTCATCCCGGCCTTCCTGTTCATGGGGAAATAGGCGGCTGTGAACATGATGATAAGGGCCCCTACGGCAGGGGCCGCCCTCAGGATCCCGAAGCCCTCGGCCCCTACATGCAGGATATCCTGGGCGTAGATCGGGAGCAGGGCTACCGCTCCGCCGAAAAGCACCGCTATCATATCCAGGGTGATAGCCCCCAGGATCACCTTGGTGTTCCAGACAAATTTAATCCCTTCTTTCAGGCTGTTGAGTACCGGTTCACCGATTTTAGGGTTCAGGATGGGCTTTTTGGGGATCCTGGTGAGGAGGAGGAAAGCCAGGAGGGAAAAGCCCAGGATGAGGCACATAGACCAGTGGACCCCTATCCAGCTGATGGAAAATCCGGCCAGTGCGGGCCCAAGGACAGCTCCCATTTGCCAGACGGAACTACTCCAGGTAGCAGCGTTTGGGTAGATTTTTTTGGGGACGAGCAGGGAGAAAAGGGAAAAAATCGTGGGCCCGAGGAAGGCGCGTACAATCCCGCCCGCGAAAACCAGGAGGTATACCGACCACAAAATAAATGATTTGGTCAGTCCGTCCGTAACCGTGGGCCATGTCAAAAGGAATAAACCCAGGCTGATAGCCGAAAAGCCCAGGATGCATTTCACCAGCAGGCCTTTTTTCTCTTTCTGGTCTACCACATGCCCGGCGAAAAGTGCCATGGAAACGGCGGGGATAACTTCCATCAGGCCAATGATCCCCAATGAAAGGGGGTCCTTAGTAAGGCTGTACACCTCCCATTCAATGACTACGAATTGCATGGTCCAGGCAAAGACCATGGCAAAGCGTACCAGCAGGAAAATATTGAATTCTTTATAACGCAGGGCTGCGTAGGGATCGTTTTTCTGCATACTGCCGGTTCTGCCGTCAAAAATAAAGAATGGCCGTGATGACCGCTATACATTCCGGAAGATTTTATGTAAATAATTACAGCCTGGATTGTGCCGCCGGAGTATATGAGCCTTTAAGGGGGATCAGGGCATTTTTACCAGCCGGGAAAGACCTGGGAAACCGTACAGGAATCAAAAAAAAGCTTCATAGGATGTCTCCGGTTTACGGGAGCCTTCAAATTTTATCCATAAAATGCAGCATCTCCCGGATGAATGAAAAATCGCTGCATTTCAACATATTTTTTATCCAGCTCAACTAAAAATCCGACCAAAAGCAAAACATGGACTTAGTTTTGTATTCCTATTGGTAAATGATAAATTTTTGGGATATGAAAACAATGGTATTAATTAAAGAGATCTACCTGGAAGGATTCCGGAATCTCGGCCACTACCTGTTAAAGCATTACCTCAAGGCCTTTGCCTGGTTTAGTTTTGTGCTGTTTTTCATCACGCTGTATGCATTTGTGTTCAGGGTAACAACCGGATATGCCTTTGATTGAAAACTACTTTACTTCTTATTGTTTGGGGCTTGTATTAAGTGGGGCTTAACTAAATGATCTTCCGATGGAAAGGAATTTTAAGCTGAAGGGGACTGACAGCATTCCCATGGAACGCATCTGTACCCTGCTCTACGTGATCGCCACCCTCATTTTTGTATATGTTTATATGGGTTAGGCGCCTCTGAGGGCATTGAATGAACCATCCCGCGGCTTTATGGCCGCGGGATTTTTTTTTGCTGATTCTTTAATGTAACGGGCAAGAGATACAGGTTTTCAGAGGGAGGTTTTGGTGTCCCGGAGGCAGCAAACCCCCGCACATCATCCCCGAAGGGACAGGGAATGGTTGTCAGAAAAAACGCAAGTATTTTAAAATGGAAATATTCCAAAAAAATGGAAATATTCCATATATTAGTGGTCCTTTTTGGCAACGATGCAGAAGACCATATTACATCTGGACCTGGACACTTTTTTCGTGTCGGTTGAACGCTTGATCAACAGCGAATTGCGCAATAAACCCCTGTTGGTTGGCGGGGTGAGCGACCGGGGGGTGGTGGCCGCCTGCAGCTATGAAACCCGGGGATTCGGGGTACATTCGGGTATGCCCATGAAAATGGCCCGGGAGCTATGCCCCGAAGCGGTGGTCATCCGGGGCAATGCGGGCACCTACAGCAAGCATTCCGATATGGTCACCGAGATCATCCGGGAAAGGGTCCCGCTTTTTGAGAAATCGAGCATTGATGAGTTCTATGCTGATCTTTCGGGGATGGACCGCTTCTTTGGTTGTTACCAGTATGCTTCCGAACTCAGGAAAACCATCATTAAGGAAACAGGGCTGCCGATTTCCTTTGGGTTGTCGGTCAACAAAGTGGTTTCCAAAGTAGCCACCAACGAGGCCAAGCCCAACAACCAGCTGAAGATCGACCTCGGTTATGAAAAGCCCTTCCTGGCGCCGCTTTCGATAAAGAAGATCCCCATGGTGGGAGACAAAACCTACCAGACCCTCAGGAACCTGGGCCTGAGGAAGGTGAAGACCCTGCAGGAGATGCCCCCCGATCTGATGCAACGGGTGTTGGGGGCCAATGGTACCCTTATCTGGAAACGGGCCAACGGGGTAGACCACACCCCCGTGAAAACGGGCCAACGGGGTAGACCACACCCCCGTGATCCCCTTCCACGACCGCCAGTCGATCTCCACCGAACGCACCTTCGACCGGGATACCATNGACGTGGCAAAACTGAGGGGCATCCTCCTTGCCATGACCGAAAACCTGGCCTTCCAGTTGCGGAGGGGCGNGAAGCTTACGGCCTGTATCGCTGTAAAACTGCGGTATTCGGATTTTAACACCTATTCGAAACAAATGCGTATCCCCTATACCAGTGCCGACCACATCCTTATCCCCCGGATCCTGGAACTGTTTAACAGCCTCTATAACAAAAGGCTGCTGGTCCGGCTCGTGGGGATCCGCTTCAGCCACCTGGTGCCGGGGAATTATCAGATCAACCTCTTTGAAGACACCGAAGAGGCGCTGAACCTCTATGCGGCCATGGACAGGATCAGGGAGCGTTTCGGGGATAAGAGCGTGCTGCGTGCTGCGGGCATGGGGGCCCGAACCATCGGCAGGATGCAGAACCCCTTTAACGGGCAACCGCCGGTTATCCTGGCACACCGGAAACAGTAGGCCCCCTCCGTCCTGGCTTCGCCGGGACACCTCCCCCTGAAGAGGGGGAGGAGTTTACTTCCTGCCCGTGAAGGGGAAGCGGAAGTTTATTAGAGGCATTAATAGCCCTCCCTTGCATAGGGGAAGGTGTCACGAAGTGACGGAAGGGGTTGACAAAGAGGGATATGCTTTTGTTTTTGCTTATTGAACAAACCTTGAACTTTGAATCTTGAACCTTGAACCCATGTATCTCAACTGCCACACCTATTACAGCCTTCGTTACGGGACTTTTTCCGAAGTAGCCCTGCTGGAGCTTGCGCGGGAGATGCATGTTACCCAACTGGCCCTGACCGACATCAACAACACCTCGGCCTGCCTCAATTTTGTACGCAAGGCCCGGGAATATAATATACGGCCTGTTTTGGGCATCGATTTCCGGAATGGCGCCGCCCCATGCTTTGTGGGGATTGCCAGGAATAACCAGGGCTATCTGGAACTAAACGACTTCCTGTCTGCACACCTCCACCAGAACAGGGAACTCCCTGCCCGGGCACCCGTTTTCGACCATGCCTATGTGATCTACCCCTTTGAAAAAGCGGTACTCAGCAAGCTGCACAGCCTCAGGGAACACGAATTTATAGGGGTTTCCGTGGCCGACCTGAGGAGGCTCCCCTTTTCCAGGCTCAGGGAACAGAAGGATAAATTGCTGGTGATGCAGCCCGTGACCTTCAGGAACAAGCGCGACTTTAATGCGCACCGCCTGCTGCGGGCCATAGACAGGAATGTACTGCTCAGCAAACTCCCCAGGGAAGAAGANGCAGACGTGAACGAGAAAATGTTCCCCATTGCCAACCTNGCCGCCGCTTTTGCAGAATTCCCACATATCCTTGAGAATACGGACCGCCTGATGAAAACCTGTGGGATCCATTTCGACTTTTCAGAGAACCGCAGGCCACAAAACCTGCAAACCTACCTGGGATCCAGGGAAGCCGATGAAAGGATGCTCGAACAACTGTGCCTGGAAGGGCTGCCCTACCGCTACCCGGAAGCGGGTGAACACATCCACCGAAGGCTTAACAAAGAACTGGATCTTATCCGGGAAAAAGAGTTTGTCTCTTACTTCCTGATTAACTGGGACATTGTTTCCCATGCCCGGAAAAACGGGTTTTTCTACGTGGGACGCGGTAGCGGGGCCAACAGCATAGTGGCATACCTGCTCCGGATCACCGATGTGGACCCTATTGAACTCGACCTGTACTTTGAGCGGTTTATTAACCTCTACCGGGCTAACCCCCCGGATTTCGACATCGATTTTTCCTGGAAGGACCGGGAGGAAATGACCCGTTATATTTTTGAGCGCTTTGAGCATGTGGCTTTGCTGGGGACTTACGTGACCTTCCAGGAACGGGGTGTGATCCGGGAACTGGGCAAGGTTTTTGGCCTGCCCGGGGCGGAAATCGATTTCCTGTGCGAGGGGCATTACAAACCTTCGGAACTGGACGAGGTATCGCAGCTGGTCCTTAAATACGGCCGGTTGATCAAAGACATGCCCAATTACCTGAGCATCCATGCAGGGGGCATCCTTATCAGCGGGAAACCGCTGCACAGTTTTTCGGCCACCCACCTCCCGCCCAAGGGGTTCCCCACCACCCAGTTCGATATGGTTATAGCCGAGGACGTGGGGCTCTATAAGTTTGATATCCTCGGCCAACGAGGGCTTGCCAAGATCAGGGAGGCCATGGAAATAGCACGGCAAAACCAGCCTGAAACCGCAGCTGCCGCAGATATTCACGATATTAAATCCTTCAAGAAGGATCCCAAAATCAACAACCTGATCAAGACCGCGCAGTGTATGGGTTGTTTTTATGTGGAATCGCCTGCCATGCGGATGTTGCTTAAGAAACTGGAGGTAGAAAATTACCTGGGCCTGGTGGCAGCCAGTTCCATTATCCGCCCCGGGGTGGCACGGAGCGGCATGATGCGCGAGTACATCCTGAGGCATCGCGATAAGGAGCGGGCAGCGCGCGAGGCACATCCCGTGATGCTCGATATTATGCCGGAAACCTATGGGGTAATGGTGTACCAGGAAGATGTAATCAAGGTGGCCCATTATTTTGCCGGGCTTAGCCTCGGGGAAGCAGATGTGCTGCGCAGGGGCATGAGCGGGAAGTTCCGTTCCAGGGAAGAATTCCGGAAAATACAGGACCGCTTTCTTGAAAACTGCCGGCAAAAAGGGTACGAAGACCGACTGGTAAACGAGATATGGAATCAGGTGGCCAGTTTTGCCGGTTATGCCTTTGCCAAGGGGCATTCCGCCTCCTATGCCGTGGAAAGCTACCAAAGCCTGTTCCTTCGGGCTTACTATCCCCTGGAATACCTGGTGGCGGTACTCAACAACGGCGGCGGCTTTTACCGGCCGGAGTTTTACGTGCATGAGATCCGTATGCTCGGGGGCCGGATACATCCTCCCTGCATCAACCGTAGTGTTACCGTGAACTGTATTTACGGGCGGGAGGTATTCCTGGGGTTTATGTACCTGAAGGAACTCGAAGAACGGGTCATGGAGCGCATCCTGGCGGCAAGGCGGAAGGATGGGCCCTTTGCCTCCCTGGAAGATTTTCTGGACCGCCTGCCCATCTCCATCGAACAGCTGAGCATCCTGATCCGTATTGATGCCTTCCGCTTTACGGGCAGCAACCAGCACGAACTTTTATGGCAGGCCCACCTCTACCTTTCCCGGCCAACCCTTAGCGGGCACCCCAAATTGTTCCCTCCAAGGCAGCGTAATTTCAGGATCCCCGAACTGCATACCACTGCACTGGAAATAGCCTTTACCCAACTGGAACTGCTGGGTTTCTGCCTTTGCAGCCCGTTTGAGCTTCTAAAGGAAGCCCCGAAAAACACCAACGGCAGTAAAGACCTGCAACCCTATCTCGACAGGCATATCGATATTTACGGCTATCTGGTAACAGTGAAAAATACCCATACCCACAAGGGAGACCGCATGCATTTTGCCACCCTGGTAGACCAGCAGGGCGAAGTGTTCGATACGGTCCTTTTTCCGCCGGTGGCTGTAAAATACCCTTTCAGGGGGAAGGGGATCTACCGTTTTTACGGCAAGGTGGTGAGCGAATTCGGGTTTTTGAGCATAGAGGTAGTAAAGATGCAGAAGCAGGATTATATAGCCGATCCCCGGTACGCAGAACAGAAGACCGGTACCAGATTGTTAATGGCCAGGGCGAAAGCCAGTGATCCCCGGGGCACGGATGGCTGATGCCTTCGGTACATAAGCAGGCAGCCTCAAGCTACAGGTATTCAGGAGATGACCAGGGAGGTTTTATTGAATGCCGTTTTCGGCGCCTCGCAAACGCTACAGCAGTAGGTGTCAGGCAATTCAGCAAACGGCATTCCGGGGCTTATCCCCAACCTTGCGTCACCCGCCAAAGGGTCGTAAACGGTCTGGCAGCCCGAACATTGGAATACCTCGCGCATTTGCTGCGCTACTTCCTTTTTCGTAATGGATTCAGGCCTTTCTTCCTTTCCAAGTTGCCTGAAATACTTTTTGCTAAGTTCCATCAACAGCCCGGGGAGTTCTATTTTGTCTACATCGCGGGCATACATTTGGTATACCTGGGTGTTGGGATCGAAATTCCTGAAATGCAAAACGTTGTAGGTAGGGCGTACATCATAATCCTTCACAATGGAGGGCTGGGTGTTTTTTTCGAGGATGACGGAGGAAAAGTGCGATCTTTTTCCGGCATCATTGCTGATCCCGAAGGTGAGCCCGTAGGTACTGATATCATTCTGGTCGAAACTCCTCACCAGATACTGTTTCAGTTCCAGGGCTTCGCGGTCGTCTACGGGCAGATGCCAGTTCATTTCGAGTTGGGAATGGCGGATATTGATGCCGTACTGCCCGAGGAAACGCTCCAGTTCCTGCCGGCTTTCCTGTTTTATACCCTTTATGATCAATGATTTCCATGGGGTGATACAAATTTTCCCTATGCTGTTGTCCAAACAAAAGCCACATAGCTCCTTAAGGAAGGCGAGGTCGTATTTATTGTTCCGCCAGTACAGGCCCAACCAGTACTTGTCGAGCCCCATACGGTTCATCCCTTCATAGTAGGGGAAGGTTAAATAGGGCAGTTCAAGCGCTTTGTCGATCGCTTTGTTATTGGTATCGAGTTGGCGGTTCAGAATATAGAACAGCTCGTCTACATCGGATACTTCCTCATGCAGGTCTTCGATAGCCCTGCAAAAAGTGGTAATATCCCAGCTATAGACCAGGACAGGGTAGTAGGCAGGTTCGTTCCAGTGCGGTAATTTAATATTGAGGTACCAGTAGTCTTCGTGGTTGGAGGCCACGAAATTAAGGTTTCCGCTAAAAAGCGGGACCAGCCTTTGCCTGGGGTCGGTTATATTGATCTTCAACCTGGGCTGGTAATTAAACCTTTCAAGGATATAGAGGTAGGTGGACCCTTTGAGCCAATGGGTCATCTCGAAAATATCGGCCGATACATACGAACAAACAATGTTTTGGTAGCTGCGGTCACTGACGATGTCTGTCTGGAACTTCGACATTTTTTCCAGCTGTTCCTCAGGCACCTTTTTCAAAGGGAAAAGCAAATCCTGCCGCGACCCGAAGAATACGGTTTCAAGTCCTGCAGCCTCCAGCATGGCAATACCATCCTTAAGCTCCCCTGGGGAAGTCACCCCTCCTTTGATCAATATGCGGTGTAAGTTGTCGTTCATATCGCCATTATCAGGTTACTACTGCTTTTTTATGGTGGTTCAGGATGGCCTGGACCTCGGGTTTACAGCTTCCACAACCAAGGCCCGCGCCTGTTTGCGAACAGAGTTGGGCAAGGTCTGTACAGCCGTTGTAGATAGCATCTTTCAGGTTGCCATCCCCTACCTGGCTGCATGCGCATACGAGGGTACCTTTGAGGGGCACGGATGCGGTGTTGCCCCTAAGGAGTTCATTGCGTTTATCGGAAAGTTCGATCTCTTCTTCAATCAGTCTTTTGAATTCGGCAAATTCTGCCTTATCGCCCATAAGTATGGCTCCGCGGAGCGTATCGCCCTTCACGATGCATTTTTTATAATAGCGTTTGCTAACGTCCATAAAAATGATCTCTTCAAAGGAGGGGTCGCCGGCAGGCGTGTTCACCATCCCCAGGCTACAGAGGTCCAGGTCTTCGAATTTAAGGATATTCATAAGCACCGAGCCGTTATAGATACTGCTGTAATCGCCCTGGATATACCTCGCGGCAATGTCGGCCTGTTGTTCGGCTGCTGAGGTGATGCCGTAAAGCGAATTTTTAAATTCGGCGATTTCCCCAAGGGCAAAGATATCGGGCTGGCTGGTCTGCAGGTATTCATTTACCAGGACACCCCTGCCGGTTTTAAGGTCAGACTGTTTGGCAAGTTCGGTATTGGGGCGGGTCCCTATGGCAAAGACAATGGCGTTGCATTTGAGGCTGCGGCCGGTCTTGAGGGTAACCGAGAGGATGTTCCCGTCCTCCTTTTCCCTGAATACCGTGCTTACCTCATTGTCAAAGTAAATCCGTATCCCCCTTTCTGCCACGTCTTCGGCAAGCAGCCTGCTGGCCACCCTGTCCAGCTGCCTTTCCATGAGCCGGGGCGCCCGTTGGATGATACTGATATTGATATCCCGTTTTTTAAGGGCGGCGGCGAGTTCGAGCCCGAGCAAGCCACCTCCTACGATCACCACGTGCTGTTCGGCAGGGGGCAGGCCGGTTTCCTGTAAATACCTCCGGAGTTCGTCGGCATCTGAACGTTCCCTCATGGTGAACCGTCCGGGCATGCCCATTTGCATATCGCTGGTTACAAATGCCCGGCTGCCGGTGGCAAGGATAAGGATATCGTAGTCATGAACAACGCCATTGTCATCAGTCACCTGTTTGTTTGCTTTGTCGATAGCGGCAATCCCCAGAGATGGATGCAGATGGATATCAAGTTTTTCGAGTTCGCCCTTCTTTAGCTTTTCCAGGGCCTCCCAGGAGAGTTCCTCGCTCACGTACTCCGGCAGCAACACCCGGTTATAAAAGGGGTGTTCCTCCTTCGAAAAAACGTGCAGTTCGTCTGTTTCATTTTTGCTGCGGTAACTCTGAACAAAGCGGTAAGCCGCTGCGCCGGCGCCGATAATTACGATCTTCTGTCGTGGCTTTACATATTTCTCTACCTGTACCGCGCAATACTTAAAATCAGGTTCCTTGGATACCGGGTCTACCAGGTCATTGGTAAGGTTATTCGCCCTAGCAAAATCGTTGTTCAACACTTTCCCCCAGTGCATAGGCAGGAACACTACCTTTTCACGGATATCAAAATTCACCTTCACCTTTACCCGCACCTGGCCCCGCCGGTTTTTGATTATTGCCAGGTCCCCGTCTTTCAGTTGCCTCAGGTAAGCGTCAACCTTGTTCATTTCGAGCAGGGGTTCGGGGATATGGGTAAGCAACCTTTTAACCTTCCCGGTTTTGGTACGGGTGTGCCACTGGTCGCGTACGCGACCGGTATTAAGGATCAGCGGATACGCTTCCGAAGGGCTTTCCGATTGGTTGTAAAGTTTTCTTGGGGCATTGAAATGCGATTTCTGGTCGTTCGTAAAGAAAATACGGTCTGTAAACAACCTGGGGGTCCCGGGATGGGAGGGGTGGGGTACCGGCCATTGAAAGCTGCCTTCCTGCTGCAATCGTTTATGCGAAAGCCCCGAGATATCTATATTGGTCCCCCTGGTTAGCAGGCAGTGCTCGTCGTACACTTCGGCCGCACTCTGATAGTCAAAGCCGTAATACCCCATTTTTTGAGCAAACCGCCAGAGGATCTCAGCATCGGGAAGGGCCTCTCCGGGTGCCTCGAGAACTTTGGGAAGGTAACTTATCCGGCGTTCCGAGTTGGTCATAGTACCGTCTTTTTCCAGCCAGGCCGCGGCGGGTAGCAAGAGATCCGCAAATTTTGTCGACTCGGAATGATGGGAGATATCCTGCACCACCACGAAGTTCGCCTTCTTCAAGGCGCGCTCCACCTTGTTGGCATTGGGCATACTCACAACCGGGTTCGTACAGATTATCCATATCGCCTTTAGTTTTCCGCTCTCCATGGCATCTACCATTTCGGTAGCGCTAAGCCCCGGTTCGGACCGTATGGGTTTCCCGCCCCAGAATTCGGCAACCTCCTTACGGTGCGCCGGATTCCCGAGTTCCCTGTGGGCTGCGAGCAGGCTGGCCATTCCACCCACTTCCCTGCCACCCATGGCATTCGGTTGCCCGGTGAGTGAAAATGGGCCTGCCCCCGGCTTTCCTATCTGCCCTGTTAACAGTGAAAGGTTCATCAGGGAGACATTTTTTGAAACGCCTATGACGCTTTGGTTCAGCCCCATGGTCCACATACTTAGAAATCGGTTGGCGTCACCTATATATTGGGCGGCACGGCGGATGTCCTCCACCGGAAGGCCACAAAGCACCGCTGCTTTTCTGACCGAAATCCGGAAGGCGCTTTCCCTGCAGGCCTCAAAATTTACCGTATGTTTCTTTATAAACTGTTTGTTTATCTTTCTTCTTTCGATCAGGCAGCGGGCTATGGCGTTAAAAAGGATGACATCGGTACCCGGTAACAGCTGGAGGTGCAGGTCGGCCAGGGCGCAGGTCTGTGTCTTTCTGGGGTCGACAACAATTATTTTTACCTCAGGATTCTGTTGCTTATGTTTTTCAATCCTGCGGAATAAGATCGGATGGCACCAGGCAGGGTTCGCCCCTGCAATCAGAAAACAATCGGCCAGTTCGATATCATCATAGGAAATAGGCACCGCATCTTCCCCCACGAGCTGTTTGTAGCCCACTACTGCCGAACTCATACAAAGCCTGGAATTGGTGTCTATATTGTTGGTGCCTATAAATCCTTTTGTGAGTTTGTTGACCAGGTAATATTCTTCGGTGAGGCATTGGCCGGAAACATAGAACCCCACGCTGTCCGGCCCGTGTTTTTCTATAATGCTTTTAAAGACTGCAGCTGCCCTGTCGAGGGCCGTATCCCATGATACCCGCTGCATGGCATGGTTCCGGCTCCAACGCATTTCGGGATACAGAATTCGGTCGCTTGTATCCTGGGCGACATAGTTTAGGTTTTTCCCCTTGGAACAGAGCATGCCTTTATTTACGGGATAATCAGGATCGCCGCTTACGAGGATAGTACCTTTGCGGTCCTTTTCCACAAGGATGCCGCACCCAACCCCGCAATAGGAACAAATGGTCCTGTGAATATTCTTTTTCTGCATGCTTTCCGGATTCAGGAAAAGCTCCCTGGTTTCGGGGGTGAAATTACGAATATAAGTATTAATACGTAGTTTTTATTTCGTAATAGTTCGGCCGTTTTTTGAAGGAATAGCAATAAAGGACGGGCCTGAATGGAAAATTAGAAACCCGGCCTTTGAATTGCTCAGACCAGATTATGCTCCCTTGCTTTTCTGGAAAGGTCAATGAGGTTTTTGACTTCCATTTTCCGCATCAGGTTAAAACGGTGCGTTTCTATGGTCCGCTTACTTTTCCGGAGTTTTTCGGAGATTTGCTTATTGGTAAGCCCGGATAAAACCAACTTGAGGATTTCGAGTTCCTTATTGGTTAAATCAAAGGGATCGCTGCCTGTTTTGTGGTTTGTATCCGGCGTGGCCTGGCTTCCTGTGTGGCCAAGGATATTATTTACCAGGACATTGGAGATATCCCCGCTGAAATATTTCCCGCCTTGTTCCACCGTGTTGATGGCCTTGATGAACTCAGCTTTCCCCGTGTCCTTTAAAAGGTAACCGCTGGCCCCTGCACTGAGCGATTTCAGGATATATTCCTCCGAGTCGTGCATGGAAAGGATAATGGATTTCACGGGATTGTTCAGCCGTTTCAGCTCTTCCACCGCCTCTATCCCGTTCATCCCCGGCATCCGGATATCTATGATCAGGAGATCGGGCTTCTTCTGTTGCACCAGGGCTACGGCTTCCGTACCATTGGCAGCTTCCCCGATTACTTCAAAATCACTTTCTTCTTCGAGCAGGGAACGGATCCCGTCCCTCACAAGCGAATGGTCGTCGGCTAAAACAATGGTAGTGGTATGCTGCAAATCGGCGGTTTTTTAAATCCGCACTAAGATAAGACAAAATCCCAATTTACGTATATATCCGTAGATAGCCTTCCGGTAATTACCGGGGATAAGAGAACTGCCGAAAACGACTTTCGCAGTTTAGGGCAGTTCTCAGTCCGGTCGCATATACCTGGGCTGTTTAGTTTTGGCTTGTATCCAGAAACTTCGGCTTGATTACAAGCATGGCCCATGCCCAATTCTGGCTGTCGGCGGCATCAGCTTCTGTTACGCCTTTTAGGGTGTACATCCCGTCTGCCGGGAAAAGGTGTGAGTACCCGATCTTAAGGCCGTAACCTTTAAACGACTTTGAAAAAACGAGGTCTATTTCGGTACCCAGCGATTTTTCTCCTCCTGTAAGTTCCTGTTGTCCGCTGAAGTTCAGCACCTTCATTAACAGGCTGGATTCCTTGCCCAGGTTCAGGTTGGCACTGGCATGCAAATCGAACAGGCCTATGGAATTGGCGTGGTTGCCAACATAAAAATAATCCATAAACCCGTTAAATTTATGATTGGTGCCATAGAGCGGGAAGAAGGCTTCGGTTTTATCGGCCGTATCCGGTTTGTTACCGCTTATCAGTTCGGTCCCCAGGCCTAAGCCCACTTTATCAGAAACTTTATAAGATAGTTCCAGCCCCAGCAGGTATGCACCCCCCACATCCAAACTGCCCTGCCGCTCGCCGGACTGTATATAAGCGTTGGCCTGCGCGCCAAAGCTGCCTTTTTTGTAATTGAGATGGGTTCCCAGGGTTTGGAGGTTAGAGATGCCATCAGCATTCCCTGAGGTATCAAAATTCTGAAAACCGTTATTCATCAGCAGGAGGCTACCCGTAAATTGGTTCCAGTTTTTCCTCGCATAGATGTACTGCATGGTCTTATAGGAAAAGAATCCGGTAGTTGCATAGGCCGTACCCACCGACTGAAATCCTGAAGCGTCGTTAAAATCCTGGTTGAAGGCCAGGCCAACATCCATGATAAAACTCTCTGCCGCATACTGCAACAGGGCGGCATCGTGGTTCCTTGCCTGTTGGGTCCAGTCTACCTCCCCCATTATCCGTTCATCGTCATAGGAAATGACCTGCCGGCCTACTTTAACGGCAAGCCCGTCGGCCAGTTTCAGTTTTGCCCAGGCTTCGAAGATGGAGAATGAATTATTGAGGTCGGCAGCCAATAGCTGGCGGTTTTCACCCCATACCATCACGTCCTGCAAGCTGAGGTATAACTGGTAGGATTCAGTCTTGTAGCCGGCATTGATCCGTGCCCTTGTAGAGGTAGCGAATCCGGCATCTGCGGAGTCGGGGATAATACTGCCAAACCCGTTCCTGTATTCGGTTCGTGGCCGGAGTTGCCCGTCGAGCGAAAATTGGGCCGTGGCTGCCTGAAGGCACAGGCTCCCTATTGCTGTTAATATAATAGCTCTTTTCATAATTTGAATGTTAGTGGTTAATGGGAGTTTTAGTGTTCCAAAAAATCTATCAGGTACTTCCTGTAGTGGTAATAATTTTCATGTTCGAGTACTGCCTTCCGGCTGCGGGGGCGTTCAAAATCAATGTTGAGCACATCGCCGATCCTGGCCCTGGGACCGCTGGTCATCATCACGACACGGTCTGCGAGGAATATGGCCTCATCCACATCATGGGTGATCATGACCGCGGTAATTTTTTCCCGGTTCCATATTTCTATCAGGATGTCCTGCAATTCGCCCCGAGTTAAGGAATCGAGCATCCCGAAGGGTTCATCCAGCAGCAGTACACTCGGACGGATAGCAAAAGCCCTTGCTATCCCCACGCGCTGCTGCATGCCCTGAGATAGCTCCCCGGCTTTTTTGTCGAAGGCCCCTTCCAGTCCTACCTTCTGCAGGTAATACCTGGCAATTTCACCGCGTTCGGCCTTGGAAGCATGCGGGAATACCCGGTTTACCCCCAGAAGTACGTTTTGAAGAGCTGTCATCCAGGGCATTAGGCTCGGCGATTGGAAGATNACNCCGCGGTCGGGCCCCGGGCCTTTAACTGCATGCCCCAGGATGGCGATATTGCCGCCGGAAATCGGGTTAAGCCCGGCTATCATCGAAAGCAGGGTTGTTTTCCCGCAACCCGAATGGCCTATAATAGTTACGAATTCCTGCTTCATGATCTGCAGGTCCAGGTCTTCAAGGACCACATATTCGGTTCCATTGCCCGGGTAGGTTTTCTTTAATTTGCTTATATCCAGCATCACCCCTGATGGGTAGAGGATCCCGTTTTCTTTGCTTTCCTGACCGTTAGTGCTCAATGTACTGTTCATCTTTTTTAAATACTTTAAATTGTTAGACGGCAAAACGCCTGGGAGCCAGGTCGGGAAGCGTGTATTCTGCCGAGGTGGCCGATTTCCTTTCCGCACCAATATCCATCAGGTATTCCATGATGGCATTCCGCGTTTTTTTGTATTCGGGCATGTCGTTCAGGGTTGATTTATTCCTTGGCCGCGCTATCCCGATCCTGAATTCCGGCCCCAGGGTTGCNTNNGGCCCCGGCCTGAGNGGNATGATCCGGTCTGCCATATAAATCCCTTCATCCACATCGTTAGTGATCAGTAAGGCTGTGCGCTTCTCCCGGCTCCAGATTTTCAGGATCTCATCCTGCAGCATCCCGCGGGTAAGGGCGTCCAGAGCGCCCAGCGGTTCGTCCATGATAATCATTTCCGGGTTCATGGAAAGGGCGCGTGCTACGGCCACCCGCTGCCGCATCCCGCCTGAAAGTTGCCGGGGCCTCTTGTTACGGGCAGGACCCAGGTTGACCATCTCGATATATTCCCCGGTACGCTTGCGCAAAAAGGCCTGGTTTTCATTGGGAAAGGCTTGTTTTACGGCCATAAAGACGTTCTGGTACACCGTGAGCCAGGGCATGAGGGAGTAATTCTGAAAAATGACCCCCCTTTCATGGCTGGTTCCATTTACCGCTTTTCCCTTAAATGAGATTACTCCTTCAGTGGGTTCCTGCAAACCGTTGATCAGGTTTACAAGGGTGGTTTTTCCACTGCCGGTAAAACCTACGATTGCCACAAATTCTCCCTCTTCGATGCTAAGGTTGATGTTGGTTAGCACCTCCGCCCGGCGGGATCCTTCCCCATAGGATTTGGATACATTCTTGATTTCCAGATAGGCCATGATTTCTTGGTTTTAAAGGATTATACCCCTTCGTTTTTATTGAAGGAAACCATGTTCTGTATGGACAACATCACCCTGTCGAGCAGGAATCCGATGATCCCGATAATGAACATGGCAACAATAATTTTGGCGTTCGAATCCATGGCCCCGTTCTGGAATTCTTCCCAGACAAAGGACCCCAGGCCGGGGCTCTGAGATAGCAATTCGATGGCTATGAGCACCATCCATGCTACAGACAGGGTGATGCGCAGCCCGGTAAATATGAGGGGCATTGATGATGGCAGGATAATCCTGAAGATTTTTTCCATGGTTCCCAGCCGGAGCACCCTAGCTACATTTATATAGTCTTTATCTACCGAGGATACGCCCATAGCCGTGTTTACCAGGGTAGCCCACATGGAACAGAGGCCAACACTGATGAAGGAAATGATAAAGGCACTGTCTGAGTTGGAATCCCTGGTCACCGTTTTCACTATCATAAAGACCAACAACAGCCAAACTACCGGGGATACAGGTTTAAAAACCTGGATAAACCAGTTAAAGGAACTTCTCAGGGTTTCGCTCAGCCCGATGACCACGCCAATGGGCACTGCAATAAGCAGTGCGAGCAGGAACCCGGCAAATACGGTTTTCAGGCTGGTAAAGATCTGGTCTACGAATGAAGGCCGTCCGGTATAGGTGATGGGCGCCTTCCCTTCAGCAAGCCGTTCCCTGTTAAGTGCCAGGGTCTTTTCCCTGAATGCGCGTTTGTCTGCGCTGATAGCCAGGTGGTCTTCAATCAGGGTTTTAAAAGAGCCCCATACCTGAGCGGGGGCGGGCAGGGTATTCGGCTGGCAGGCAATTTCCCCGGNGGCGATACAGGCCTTCATGGCCGCCGCGGCTTCCGGGCCCTGATCGGCCATGGCCTTTTCTATTTTATGTGCCGCTTCGATATTATATAACATCCTGGCACCTGCCTGCCACAGCCCGAGGAATACGAGGACCGACAAAAACGGCACCACCAGCTTCAGTAGCATTTTCCTTATATCCGTTTTCCGGATATTGCCGCTCATCAGTACGCTCACTGGTTTCAGGAATCCCAAACCCGGGATCCTGATCATTTTCTCCAACGTGATACTTTGCTTCATGGTGTTGCTTTGTTTTAAGTTAGTCCTTGTTCCCTATGGCGAAACCGTTGATATATCCTATGGGATCTTTGGCGTCATAGGTCATCCCGTCTATGAATTCATCTGTAGGTGCCTTGAATCCGTCGGTTACCGGGATGTCCTCTGCGGGGATATGGCCTTCTGCCACCAGCAATTCGGCTGCTTTTTTCCAGATATCGGGGCGATAGATGTCGCGGATTGTTTCCTCGTACCAGGCGGCCGGTTTGCTTTCGGGGATCTGTCCCCATCTGCGCATTTGTGTCAGGAACCAGACGCCATCGGAATAGAAGGGGTAGGTGGCGTGGTATTTATAGAAGACGTTAAAATCGGGCATGGAGCGCTTGTCGCCCTTTTCGAATTCGAAGGTCCCCGTCATTGAATTGGCCAGCACCACTTCATCGGCGCCAACATATTGGGGCATCGACAGGATCTTTACGGCCTCCGCCCTGTTTTCGGGCTTGTCGAGCCATTGGCCTGCACGGATAAGCGCTTTGGTAACGGCGATCGCGGTGTTAGGGTATTCTTCCACGAATTTTTTAGTCATAACAAATACCTTTTCGGGATTGTTTTTCCAGATATCATAATTGGTGGTCACCGGCACCCCTATTCCTTTAAAGACGGCCTGCTGGTTCCACGGCTCCCCCACGCAGTAGCCGTATATTGTCCCCGCTTCCAGGGTTGCCGGCATCTGTGGCGGCGGGGTTACAGACAACAAAACCTCCGCATCGATCTGGCCCTGTACATTATCTGAGGTGTACATGCCCGGGTGTATGCCTGCGGCAGCCAGCCAGTACCTGATTTCATAATTGTGTGTCGAAACAGGGAAAACCATCCCCATTTTAAAGGGCCGGCCACTGATCCTGTACTCGGAGATAACGGGTTTCAGGGCTTCCGCGCTGATGGGGTGCAAGGGCTTACCCGCTTCGTCATGAGGAACATTAGGCTTCATTTTTGCCCAGACATCGTTGGATACGGTTATCCCGTTGCCATTGAGATCCATGGAAAAGGGGGTTACGAGTTCCGCCTGCCTGCCGAAACCAGCACCGGCCGCGACAGGCTGCCCGGCAAGCATATGCGATCCGTCGAGCTGGCCGTCTATTACACGGTCCAGCACATTCTTCCAATTCGATTGTGCTTCAACCGAGACAAAAAGGCCTTCGTCTTCAAAAAACCCTTTCTCCTTGGCGATGGCCAGAGGGGCCATGTCGGTTAACTTAATAAACCCGAAGGTTAATTGCCGCTTTTCAGGTTCCAGTTGCTCTACCCCGGATACCGACCCTGTTTGCAGGGAGGCAACTTCGCTTTTGTCGCTCTTGCCACCACAGCTGATAAGCAGACCGACGAGAACCATGTTCAGGCAGAGCTTTTTAAAAAGTGTTTTCATTATTTCAAATTTAGAGAGTTACGTATAAATACTTAATATTTGACAAAGATATACGTAGTCTTTCGTGGATTCTATGCGGTTACCCATGCCTGTACGACTTTTTATACCATAATGAATTATGGTAATGGACAGGTTAATAGCTGCCAAAACGCAGCTTTATTAAATTAGGGCCGGATATTCAGGGGGTTAATAGCCATTCGGTGATGGTTTAATAGGCAAGTACTTTACGTAGTTAGCCCTGAAGTGCCGAAGGCTGCTTCAGGGCTTTCCATTCAAATAGCTAAATAATCAAAAACAAGCAATAGAATTTAACTGTCCAGGAAGTAATGGTGGTTTGAGAGTTCTTTTCTTAGCAGGGACACATCGGGCAGTCCGATTTTCCGGCCCTGGGTTTTTAGCATTTTTTCTTTTTTCAGGGCCGAGAATATCCGGATGACCTGTTCCTCTGTTGTCCCTGCATAATCCGCATATTCCTTCCGGCTTAGCTGCAGGCTCAGAAAGCCGTTATGCTGCCCGAATTTACGATAGCTGTAGAGGAGTGAGTCTATGACCCTTTCCCGTACGCTCATNTGTGAAATACTTTTCACTTTGGCTTCACTCTTATTGAGTTCATTGGCATANAAAAGCATGAGGTCATAGGTGAGCCCGTTATTGTTGCGCAGGATATGCTGTAGCTGTTCTTTGGAAAAATAACACAGCATACTGTCTTCCAGGGCCAGGGCGCATATGGGGTAGTACTCGCCGGTACCAAAGCCGCGATGGCCGATAATTTCACCGTCATGCGCAAAGCGTACGATCTGTTCCCTGCCATGGATCCCCGTCCGGAACACTTTTACTTTACCTTGCAGGAGGAAGAACAGGCCATTTACCGGCGCCCCTTCCATAATAAATTGCTGTCCTTTCTTGCAATGGATCAGTTTCCTGCCGGCAGTGAAGTCTTCAACCGGGCCGGAATGGAGGTTTTTCTTTATGAGGCAGTTGTTGTTCAGGCATTCCGTACAACCCATTTCGGACCATGCCTGTTTTCTTCCTCCTGCTTTCATCGTTGTTGTTGGAAACATACTGTTTTTTCTTTTAGGTTACCAGGCCATCAAACTACTTACCCCTGGCCTTATTTATTACCAATCCAGGCGATGACTGTCCGCAGGCGTGGGTATCTGATTCGTTCCTCTTTGGTTGCAAACCTTATAAATAATGCGCTCAGGGAGGTGATNATCACAAAGATCCCAATCCACAGATAGCCATTGCCAACGGCGCCGGAAGCCGCGGCGGCCTGGGCTGCCCTTACAGTTTCCGGTCCCAGGGCCTCGTTGGCTGAAATAGCGGCACTCTCGGCAACTGCCGATTTTGCCTTCAGGAGCAGGGCCGCCAGGAAGGCCCCTACATTCCCGCCTGCGCCCACAATTCCCGAGACGGCACCTATTGCCTTCTTATTTATAAAGGGGACTACCGAAAAGGTTGCCCCTTCCGCCATTTGAACTGTTAAACTAAAGGCGACCAGGAAGAAGATCCCGGCGGCCAGGGAGCTTACCAGCGAAAAACAGGTGAGCATCATTCCTTCGGCCATCAGGATAAGTGCCAGGAAATAGACGCGCCCGTGCAGGCCACGTGTATTGCCGAACCTATCCCCAAAAAAACCACCGAGGGTGCGGGCAAATATATTCATCAGGGCAAAGGAGAGTACCAGGTTACCCGCGGTTTCCCGGGTCAGGCCAAAGGTGTTCTGCAGATAATCGTCCATAGTCCCATAAACGGTAAGTTCCATTCCAAAACAAGCGGCGTATACAATAAAGAGTATCCATACCCTGTAGTCCCGGAGGGCGCCTGCCAGGGAGACCTCATCCCTCGCGAGCCTGGGCATGTCGCCCCTTTCTTTAAGTTCCTTAAAATTGCCTTCAGGGGTGTCTTTGGTATAGATAAAGTACACCAAGCCCATCAACAGGCAAACAAAACCCGCAATAAACAT
>JGI25321J50212_10001429_pt1 | contig 20477 bp, 16 predicted proteins | sample AutmiccommuBRH23_FD_50212 | JGI IMG/M metagenome (IMG submission 50212)
CCTCGATTGTTTTATTGAAATAGCCCCGTCCCCGAGGGCAAAGAAAGCGGAAGAACGACTGGTGGAAGCCACTGAGGATCAAATGACCGGCTTCGTGTTTAAAATTCACGCCAACATGGACCCCAAGCATCGCGACCGNCTTGCATTTATTAAAATCGTCTCCGGGATCTTTGAAAGGAATAAGCCCTACCTGCACGTAAGGCATAATAAAAACCTNAAGTTTTCAAGCCCCAATGCATTTTTCGCCGAAAAGAAAGAGATAGTGGACATGTCNTTTCCCGGGGATATCGTGGGGCTGCACGATACCGGAAATTTCAAGATCGGGGATACGCTCACCGAAGGGGANTTATTACACTACAAGGGCATCCCAAGCTTCTCGCCGGAACATTTCCGCTATATAAACAACGCCGATCCGATGAAAGCCAAGCAACTCAATAAGGGGATCGACCAGTTGATGGATGAAGGGGTCGCCCAGTTGTTTACCCTGAACCTTAACGGAAGGAAGATAATCGGAACGGTAGGCGCCCTGCAGTACGAGGTTATACAGTATCGCCTGGAGCACGAGTACGGCGCAAAATGCACCTATGAAAATTTCCCTGCCTACAAAGCCTGTTGGGTAAAGGCCGATGATCCGGGCAATGAAGAATTCCGGGAATTCCAGAGGGTTAAACAAAAATTCCTGGCCACTGACAANCGTGGACAACTCGTGTTCCTTGCCGATTCCCATTTCTCCCTGCAAATGGTGCAACAGAAATACCCCTCGGTTAAGCTGTATTTTACTTCTGAATTCGACTGACCCGCCCCGGGGAAACATGCCGGCCCAATANGTGAATCATCCTATATGCCGGGCTATTGCGGTCCTTCACCTGCAAGGTATAAATCAAGCACTTTCATAGTCAGGAAAGGCCTTAAATTAACCTGGTTGGTTAGGACAATGGCTGTTACTTTCCGGCCGGGAATCCGAACGATGTCGGCTAGTGCCGGACCACCGCTATGGCCGGTGGCTTTTTCACCATTATGCTCGGCCACAATCCATCCAACCCCGAAATTCGAGTTTTCCCCGTTGCGAAGCTTTGCTGCTGTCCACATGGTTTCGGTGGTTTCCGGTTTAAGAATGGTATGCTCATCCAGGGCAATTACCCATTTTGCCAGGTCTTCGATAGAGGCGAATAAGCCTCCTGCAGGGTAGGTCCATTTGGGGAACATCATCGAAAAGANACGTTGCTTTCCGCTCTTCTCCTCCCACTGGTAAACCGGAGCGGNATAGGGCATCAGGTCTGCAGTGCGGTAAATATAATCCTGTTCCATATTATTATAGGCCGTATGTTGCATGCCCAGCCTGGAAAGCAGGCTTTGACGCAGGAATTCCTGGAATTCAAGGCCGGATACTTCCTCCACCAATTTCATGACCACAGCATAGTCGCCACCCGCATAAACGGTTTTANTACCCGGTTCGAAATCCAGGGGTTTCACCATTGCAGTATCAAGGGCTTCGTTCACCGAATTAAANTGGTATTTCAGGCCCAGCAAGTCGGCGACCCCTGATTGATGGGAAAGCAGGTCTATCACTTTCATATCTTCCCACGAAGCCGGAAGTGCGGGCAGGTAATGGCTGACTTTCTGGTCGAGGTCGAGTTTGCCGTCCTGAACAAGCGTCATTACGGCTGTAGCCGACACCAACTTGGTTGCCGAGGCCAATTGGAAAGCGGTAGAATTACTGTTCGGGATCCCGTACTCAAGATTGGCGGTGCCGTACGATTTCATCATTACGGTCTTACCATTATCAATAATTGCAACCGAGACGGCTGGAATATGGTATTCTTTGATCTGCTCTGTCAAAAATGAATCGATCTGACTAGATGTTTGCTGCGCCTGCAGTCCTGTTGTCAAAAAATACAAGGCAAAAAAGCCATAGATTGAATATTTTCTGGTTTTCATGGAGCGTCTTAACTTAATACGATTATTTAAACCCCTTCCTGCGAAGGATTTCCCAATAGACGATCCGTTTCCGGTAATGTTTCAACCGGCGTAAATTTTTTTGCAGATTCCATAAAAAAACCTGCCTGGCATACGATGGCCCGACAGGTCTTAAAATTATTAGTCCTTCCGGAAGTTTTATGCCTCCCCTGTAGGTCCGAAATTCATTGGGATGCTGGGCTGATCATAATCCTTGATAGCGCCATGGGCATTCTCAAACCTGCTTACATTATCGTTCAACGCCTTGAGGAATTTCTTGGCATGCTGCGGAGTTAACACTATGCGGCTCTTTACTTTCGCTTTTGGCGCCCCGGGCATCATGCTGATAAAGTCTATTACAAATTCCGATGCGGAATGATTGATGATGGCCAGATTGGAATAAACCCCTTCCGCCGTCTTTTCATCCAGTTCAATATTGATCTGTTTCTGTTTTTTATCCGGTTCAGCCATACATTATTTATGTTGACAAGTTAATTCAGGCTTTAAGTAAAAGCCCCCGGAACCACGGTCCCGGGGGCTAANTATCAGAACTTCAATTCTTCCTTGCGGGCCATTATCTCGTCGTACTCCTCTTTGGAGCCAACTATGATGTTCTCATAATCCCTCATGCCGGTTCCGGCCGGGATCCTGTGCCCTACAATAACATTCTCCTTCAACCCTTCCAGATCATCGATCTTACCACTCACCGCTGCCTCGTTCAATACCTTGGTGGTTTCCTGGAAGGAAGCGGCCGAGATAAAGGATTTGGTCTGCAACGATGCCCTGGTGATTCCCTGCAGNATTGGCGTAGCAGTTGCGGCCACGGCATCCCTTGCGGTTACCAGTGCCTTATCTGCCCGTTTAAGGATGGAATTCTCATCCCTTAGTTCGCGCGGGGTAATGATCTGTCCTGGTTTCAGGTTATCGGATTCCCCTGCATCCACGACTACCTTGCTGCCGAAGATTTCATCATTTTCCTTGATGAAGTCGTCCTTATGCACCAATTGGTTTTCGAGGAAAGTGGTATCCCCTGAATCCTGTATACGAACCTTGCGCATCATCTGGCGTACAACAACTTCAAAGTGCTTGTCGTTGATCTTTACTCCCTGCAGCCTGTAGACCTCCTGAACTTCATTCACAAGGTACTGCTGAACGGCAGAGGGTCCTTTGATGGCCAGAATGTCTTCCGGCGTTATGGAGCCGTCTGATAATGGCATCCCGGCGCGTACATAGTCATTTTCCTGTACCAGGATCTGGTTGGAGAGTTTTACCAGGTATTTCTTTACNTCNCCCAGTTTAGACTCGATAATGATTTCGCGGTTNCCNCTTTTTATNTTTCCAAAGGAAACTACGCCGTCTATCTCGGAAACCACTGCCGGGTTAGATGGGTTACGGGCCTCAAANAGTTCGGTAACCCTTGGGAGGCCTCCCGTAATATCGCCGGCTTTAGCCGATTTCCTCGGTATCTTAACAAGGATCTTACCTTCTTTTATGTTTTCCCCGTTATCCACCATTAAATGTGAGCCCAAAGGCAGGTTATATGACCGGAGGACCTCATCCTTATTATTCATAATAAGAAGGGTTGGGATCAGCCGCTTGTTCCTTGCTTCTGAAATCACTTTTTCCTGGAAGCCGGTTTGTTCGTCAATCTCCACCTGGTAGGTCACCCCCTGCTCTATATTCTCATAGGCAATCTTACCCGGGAATTCGGATACGATAACGCCGTTATAAGGATCCCACTGGCAGATCACATCCCCTTTGCTGACCTTGCCGCCGTTCTTTACAAATAGTTGCGAGCCATAAGGAATGTTATTGGTGCTCAGGGTAATACCCGTTTTGGCATCCACCAGCTTAATTTCAGAAGTCCTGGAGATCACGACCTCCACGGGTTTGCCTTCGGCATCTTTTCCGGTAACTGTCCTGAGATCCTCTATTTCTGCGATACCATTAAACCTGGCTTCCAGTTTGTTATCCTCGGAAATGTTCCCGGCTATCCCGCCCACGTGGAAGGTCCGCAACGTAAGCTGTGTCCCTGGTTCCCCAATTGACTGGGCAGCAACCACACCTACGGCTTCCCCGCGCTGGACCATTTTGTTGGTCGACAGGTTACGTCCGTAACATTTGGCGCAGATTCCCTGCGGTGCTTCACAGGTCAGGGCAGAGCGAACCTCCACCTTTTCTATAGGTGAAGCTTCAATCCTGCGCACATCCCCTTCCAGGATTTCCTGGCCGGCATACAACAGCTGATCTTCAGTAAGAGGATCGAAAACATCGTGCAGCGATACCCTTCCCAGGATTCGTTCTCCAAGCGATTCAACAACCTCTTCATTTTTCTTCAGGGCTTCCACCTCGATACCTCTCAGGGTTTCACAATCTTCTATATTGATGATCACATCCTGGGAAACGTCAACAAGGCGGCGGGTCAGATATCCGGCATCAGCCGTTTTCAAAGCCGTATCGGCCAATCCTTTACGCGCCCCGTGGGTAGAGATAAAATATTCAAGGATCGACAACCCTTCCTTAAAGTTGGAAAGGATAGGGTTTTCAATGATCTCCCCTCCTGTGGCAGTAGACTTTTTTGGTTTGGCCATCAGACCCCGCATCCCGGTTAACTGCCGGATCTGCTCCTTGGAGCCCCGTGCACCGGAATCAAGCATCATATAAACCGAATTGAAGCCCTGCTGGTCTTCCCGTATCCGCTTCATGGCGAGTTCGGTAAGCATGGCATTCGTTGAGGTCCATACGTCAATCACCTGGTTATACCGCTCGTTGTTGGTAATCAGACCCATGTTGTAATTCATCATGATCCCATCTACCTGTTCATTGGCCTCACCTATCATAGCGGGTTTCTCTTCAGGGATGATGATATCACCCAGGCTGAATGACAGTCCGCCCCTGAAGGCAAACTCATAACCCATGGTCTTTATCTTATCCAGGAAGTCTGCCGTTGTGGGAACGTCGGTAACCGCAAGAATCTTACCGATAATATCACGCAATGATTTCTTGTTCAAGACCTCGTTCACGTAACCGGCCTCTTCCGGCACCACCATGTTGAAAAGCACGCGGCCAACGGTGGTCTCCAGGATCTGGTTCACCAGTTCGCCTTTTTCATTGAAATCCTTGGTGCGCACCTTGATCACGGCGTTCAACTCAACCTTGCCTTCGTTAAAGGCGATCACCACTTCTTCAAAATCGTAGAAAGTAAGGCCTTCGCCCTTTACTTTCCGGGTCGCGATAGACCGGCGCTCCTTGGTCATATAGTATAGTCCGAGTACCATATCCTGTGAAGGGACGGTAATGGGCGAACCATTGGCCGGGTTAAGGATGTTATGCGAAGCCAGCATCAAAAGCTGGGCTTCCAGGATAGCCTCCGGTCCAAGGGGCAGGTGTACCGCCATCTGGTCACCGTCGAAATCCGCGTTAAAGGCTGTACATACCAGGGGGTGTAGGCGGATTGCCTTCCCTTCGATAAGCCTTGGCTGGAATGCCTGAATCCCCAAACGGTGCAGGGTGGGAGCCCTGTTCAGGAGCACAGGGTGTCCTTTCAGTACATTCTCCAGGATATCCCATACCACCGGTTCCTTTTTATCTATGATCTTCTTCGCGGATTTTACGGTTTTCACAATCCCGCGTTCTATCAGCTTTCGGATCACGAACGGCTTGTAAAGTTCGGCGGCCATTTCCTTGGGAAGGCCACATTCGAACAACTTCATTTCAGGCCCGACAACGATCACTGAACGGGCGGAATAATCAACCCGCTTTCCGAGAAGGTTCTGGCGGAATCTTCCCTGTTTTCCTTTAAGCGAATCCGAGAGCGACTTTAAAGGGCGGTTGGATTCGGTCTTTACGGCCGAGGCTTTCCTGGTATTGTCGAACAGGGAGTCAACTGCTTCCTGCAACATCCTCTTTTCGTTCCGGAGGATTACTTCAGGCGCCTTGATCTCCATCAGGCGCTTGAGGCGGTTGTTCCTGATGATCACCCTCCTGTAGAGGTCGTTAAGGTCTGAGGTGGCAAAGCGCCCACCATCAAGGGGAACCAACGGACGAAGCTCGGGTGGGATCACAGGGATTACCTTCATGATCATCCATTCCGGCCGGTTCTCGCGGTTTAGCTGGGATTCACGCAGTGCTTCCACAACCTGCAGCCTTTTCAGGGCCTCGGTTTTCCTTTGTTTGGATGTTTCCGTATTGGCCTTGTGACGCAGGTCGAATGACAGTTCCCTGAGGTCTATCCTGGCCAGCAGGTCTATCAGGCACTCCGCGCCCATTTTGGCGATAAATTTATTTGGATCCGACTCTTCGAGGTATTGGTTTTCCGGAGGGAGGGTTTCCAGGATGTTCAGGTATTCCTCTTCCGTAAGGAAGTCCATTTTCTGGATCTCTTCCCCTTCAGGCCCTTTGGCAATCCCCGGCTGAATAACCACATACCTTTCGTAGTAAATGATCATATCGAGTTTCTTCGAAGGCAGCCCGAGGAGATAACCAATTTTATTGGGGAGAGAACGGAAATACCAGATATGCGCCACGGGGACCACCAGATTGATGTGGCCCACCCTGTCGCGCCTGACTTTTTTCTCGGTCACTTCCACCCCGCAGCGGTCGCAGACAATCCCCCGGTACCGGATCCTCTTATACTTTCCGCAGGCGCACTCGTAGTCCTTTACCGGACCAAAGATGCGTTCGCAAAACAAGCCGTCGCGCTCTGGCTTATGCGTTCGGTAGTTGATAGTCTCCGGTTTTAAAACTTCGCCCCTGGACTCGGCCAGGATCGCTTCCGGTGATGCCAGCCCAATGGAAATCTTATTAAACCGCTTTACTGTATTGTTATCTTTAAGTCTAGCCATAATGCTAATGATGATAGTAAATTAAAAATGTAATGCACAACTGTGCTTATTCCTCCAAACGGATATCAAGTCCGAGACCCTTAAGTTCATGCATGAGTACGTTGAAGGATTCAGGCAAGCCCGGTTCGGGCATGCTTTCCCCTTTAACAATGGATTCATAGGTCTTGGCCCTGCCGATCACATCATCCGACTTTACGGTGAGGATTTCCCTGAGGGTTGCCGATGCTCCGTAGGCCTCAAGGGCCCACACTTCCATCTCACCGAATCGCTGACCACCAAACTGGGCCTTACCGCCCAAAGGTTGTTGCGTAATCAGGGAGTATGGTCCTATCGAACGCGCGTGCATTTTGTCGTCTACCATATGCCCAAGTTTCAGCATATAGATAACCCCTACGGTCGCAGGCTGGTCAAAGCGCTGGCCTGTTCCCCCGTCATAGAGGAAGGTGTGGCCAAACCGCGGGACCCCTGCTTCATCGGTAAGCCCGTTGATTTCATCAAGGGTGGCACCGTCGAAGATCGGGGTGGCAAATTTCCGGTTCAGTTTCAAACCGGCCCATCCGAGTACGGTTTCATAAATCTGGCCGATATTCATCCTGGAAGGTACCCCAAGAGGGTTCAGAACTATGTCGACCGGAGTTCCATCCTCGAGGAATGGCATATCCTCCTGCCGGACTATGCGGGCCACAATACCCTTGTTCCCGTGGCGGCCGGCCATCTTATCACCAACTTTAAGCTTTCGCTTTTTGGCGATATACACCTTGGCCAGTTTCATGATCCCTGCGGGAAGCTCATCCCCTACGGAAATAGTGAATTTATCCCTCCTCAGGTTCCCCTGCAGATCATTCAGCTTGATCTTGTAGTTGTGCAACAGGTCGGCCACCTGGGTGTTGGTGGTTTTGTCCGTGGTCCAGCTGCCGCTTACCAGGTGGGCAAAATCATCCACAGCGTTCAGCATCTTCATGGTGTACTTCTTGCCCTTCGGAAGCACTTCTTCCCCCAGGTCGTTCAGTACTCCCTGAGAGGTCTTACCATTGATTAGCTTGAACAACTTATCAATAAGGATGTCCTTCAGTTCCTGGAATTTGGTTTCATACTCCAATTCCAGTTTGTTAATCGCTTCCTTGTCTTCAGAGCGCTTGCGCTTGTCTTTAATGGAGCGGGAGAACAATTTCTTGTCAATTACCACCCCTCTCAGCGAAGGCGAAGCTTTCAGGGAAGCGTCTTTTACATCACCTGCCTTGTCGCCGAAAATTGCGCGCAGCAGTTTTTCCTCAGGTGTCGGGTCAGATTCACCTTTCGGGGTAATCTTACCGATAAGGATGTCGCCGGGTTTTACTTCAGCTCCAATACGGATCATTCCGTATTCATCCAGGTCCTTGGTTGCTTCTTCCGAAACGTTTGGGATGTCATTGGTAAGCTCCTCAGCCCCCAGTTTGGTATCCCGGACTTCCAGGGCATATTCATCGATATGGATGGAGGTGAAGATATCTTCCCTAACCACTTTTTCCGAAATCACGATTGCATCCTCGAAATTGTAGCCCTTCCATGGCATAAAGGCCACTTTAAGGTTCCTTCCAAGGGCCAGTTCCCCGTTTTCGGTGGCATATCCCTCACAGAGTACCTGCCCTTTTTTAACCTTATCCCCTTTTCTTACAATGGGTTTCAGGTTGATGCTGGTGCCCTGGTTGGTTTTTCTGAATTTTACCAGTTCATAGGTTTTGGAATCTTCCTCAAAACTTACCAGTCTTTCCTCATCCGTACGGTTGTACCTGATGATGATCTGTTTTGCGTCGACATATTCGATGACCCCGTCTCCCTCTGCATTGATCAGTACCCTGGAATCTGAAGCTACCTGCCTTTCCAGGCCGGTGCCCACGATGGGGGATTCGGGTTTTAAAAGAGGTACTGCCTGTCGCATCATGTTCGACCCCATCAGTGCCCGGTTGGCATCATCATGTTCAAGGAACGGGATGAGCGATGCCGAAATGGACGCGATCTGGTTGGGGGCGACGTCTGTGTAATTAATCTCTTTGGGATCTACCACGGGGAAATCTCCTTCTTCCCTGGCAATAACCTTTTCGCGGTCTATGGTCCCATCGTCCTTCAGCGGAATATTAGCCTGGGCAATCTTCATGCCTTCTTCTTCTTCCGCACTCAAAAAGAGGTACTCGCTGGTATCGACTTTCCCGTCAGCGACCCTTCTGTATGGGGTCTCCAAAAAGCCCATGTTGTTTACCTTGGCAAAGACAGACAAGGAGGAGATCAGGCCGATGTTGGGCCCTTCCGGAGTTTCAATCGGGCAAAGCCTTCCGTAATGGGTATAGTGTACGTCCCGCACCTCAAACCCGGCCCTTTCCCTTGACAATCCGCCCGGCCCCAGGGCCGATAACCGCCGCTTGTGGGTAATCTCCGCCAGCGGGTTGGTCTGGTCCATAAACTGAGACAGCTGGTTGGTCCCGAAAAAGGAGTTGATTACGGACGACAGGGTTTTCGCATTGATGAGGTCAATCGGTGTAAATACTTCATTGTCCCTTACATTCATACGCTCGCGGATGGTCCTTGCCATTCTTGCAAGGCCAACCCCAAACTGGGAAGAAAGCTGTTCCCCCACGGTGCGCACCCTCCTGTTCGAGAGGTGGTCTATATCATCAATCTCCGCCTTGGAATTTATCAATTCTATGAGGTACTTGATAATGGTAATGATATCTTCCTTGGTAAGGACCTGCTTGTCCATTCCAATATCCAGCCCGAGTTTTTTGTTCATCCGGTAACGGCCTACTTCACCGAGGTTATACCGCTGATCGGAGAAGAACAGTTTGTCTATAATCCCCCTGGCAGTTTCCTCATCGGGTGGCTCGGCGTTACGCAACTGGCGGTAGATATGTTCCACTGCCTCCTTTTCGGAGTTAGTGGGGTCTTTCTGCAGGGTATTATGAATGATTGCATAATCAGACTGGGCATTGTTTTCCTTGTGCAGCAGGATGGTTTTTACATCCGTATCAACAATCTGATCAATATGTTCCTTTTCCAGGACGGTATCCCGGTCGAGCACGATCTCATTCCGTTCAATTGATACCACTTCTCCTGTATCCTCATCCACGAAATCTTCATGCCAGGTGTTCAGTACCCTTGCCGCGAGTTTACGGCCCAATACTTTCTTTAATCCTGCCTTGGTAACTTTAACTTCTTCCGAAAGGTCGAAGATCTCGAGGATATCCTTATCCCTTTCAAAGCCTATGGCCCGGAAAAGCGTGGTTACCGGGAGCTTTTTCTTCCGGTCTATATACGCGTACATCACGCTGTTGATATCCGTGGCAAATTCGATCCAGGATCCTTTGAAAGGAATCACACGGGCCGAATAAAGTTTGGTCCCGTTTGCGTGGAACGACTGTCCGAAGAAAACCCCGGGTGACCGGTGTAACTGGGAAACAACCACCCGTTCCGCACCATTGATAACGAAGGTGCCGCTTGGGGTCATGTATGGGATGGTGCCCAGGTATACATCCTGCACGATGGTTTCGAAATCCTCGTGTTCGGGATCCGTACAATAGAGTTTTAACCTTGCCTTGAGGGGCACGCTGTACGTAAGCCCGCGCTCAATGCACTCCTGAATGGAATACCTGGGGGGGTCTATAAAGTAATCCAGGAATTCCAGTACAAACTGGTTCCTGGTATCGGTGATGGGAAAGTTCTCCATGAAGGTATTGTAAAGGCCTTCATTGCCCCTTTCGTCAGATTTGGTTTCAAGTTGAAAAAAATCTTGAAATGATTTAATCTGAATGTCCAAGAAATCCGGATAGTCCGGTATGTTCTTAGCGGATGCGAAACTTATTCTTTCAGTCTGGGTTGTGAACATCTATGGGCATTTTGATCGTGAATACTATTTAGGGGTGGTATATTCCTTAATATACAATATATAAGTATAAAAGGGTTTAGGTCTAGCCACCAGGAGGCGGAAAGACCTAAACCTAAACCGTATGGTTTTCGCTTTTATTTAAGCTCAACTTCTGCTCCTGCTTCTTCCAGTGATTTTTTGATCCCCTCTGCCTCATCTTTGGAAACACCTTCCTTAACAGCTTTAGGAGCGCTGTCAACAATATCCTTGGCGTCTTTCAATCCAAGGCCGGTAAGTTCCTTAACCAGTTTTACCACGGCAAGTTTAGAACCGCCGGCGGCTTTCAGGATTACATCAAATTCGGTTTTCTCCTCTGCGGCTTCCCCGGCATCGCCACCAGCGGCAGCACCTCCGGCAACAGCAACTGCAGCGGCAGCCGGCTCAATGCCATACTCATTTTTTAAAATATCGGCCAGTTCATTTACCTCTTTTACCGTAAGGTTGACCAATTGTTCTGCGAAATCTTTTAAATCTGCCATTTTTCTATCGTTTGTTAAAAATTCTAATTTATTGTGATTTTAGTGCGTACAAATTATTTCTCGGAGAGGGTTTTAAGGATTCCTGCCAGTTTCCCGCCTCCGGATTTAAGCCCGGAAATAACATTCTTGGCCGGTGACTGCAGCAGGGCAATAATATCTGCGATAACTTCCTCCTTGGATTTGATATTTACCAGGGCAAGGAGCTTATCGTCTCCGATATACACTCCCGACTCGATATATGCACCTTTTAATAAGGGCTTGTCGGATTTTCTCCTAAAATTCTGGATCAGTTTTGCCGGGGCATTACCAATTTCCGAGAACATCAGGGATGTATTGCCTTTCAGTACTTCGGGCAAATCCCCGAAATCCTTGTCTGATGCCTCCATGGCCTTGGCCAGAAGGGTATTCTTCACCACAGACAGTTTGATATTCGCCCGGAAGCACGCCCTCCTCAAATCTGAAGTGGAGACGGCATCAAGCCCGGAAATATCAGCAAGGTAGATGGTGGAGTTCTCGGCCAGCTGACCGGTCAGATCCTCTATTACAGCTGCTTTTTCTTCTCTTGTCATACTATTACGTTTTTAGCGCTAACTGCTTTAGGGTCCAGCTGAACACTCGGGCTCATGGTGCTCGACATATAGATGCTCTTCATATATACGCCCTTGGCTGCCGTTGGCTTAAGTTTTACGAGGGTATCGATCAATTCCTTGGCATTGCCGGCAATCTTGTCTGCACTGAATGATACTTTTCCGATAGCGGCATGGACAATCCCTGCCTTATCTACCTTAAAGTCTATTTTACCGGCCTTTACATCGGATACCGCCTTGGCAATATCCATGGTAACCGTTCCTGTTTTTGGGTTAGGCATTAAACCTCTTGGCCCTAAGATTCGGCCTAGCGGACCTAATTTACCCATTACGCTTGGCATGGTGATGATTACATCAACATCGGTCCAACCGCCTTTAATCTTCTCCAGATACTCATCCAAGCCTACAAAATCGGCTCCGGCCTCCTTGGCCTCGGCTTCCTTATCGGGTGTTACCAGGGCCAGGACTTTAACATCCCTGCCTGTCCCGTGTGGCAGGGTAACCACCCCACGCACCATCTGGTTGGCCTTCCGGGGATCTACCCCCAAACGCACTGCGAGATCAACGGATGCATCAAATTTCACATTGGTGATATCCTTGATCAACTTGGAAGCTTCCTGCAGGGAATAGAGTTTATCTTTCTCAATCCTGGCGCGGGCTTCCTTTTGCTTTTTCGTTAACTTTCCCATGTTTAAAATTGCTTTATTTAGGTTAGAAAGGTCGGGATCCAGCCACTTTGATTCCCATAGACCTTGCGGTACCGGCAACCATTCTCATTGCCGATTCCACAGTAAAAGCGTTCAGGTCGACCATTTTGTCTTCCGCAATCGTTTTTACCTGGTCCCAGGTAACCGTACCGGATTTAGCCCTGTTAGGTTCGCCTGATCCTTTCTTAACCTTTGCCGCTTCCATAAGCTGAACTGCCGCCGGCGGTGTTTTTACGACAAAGTCGAACGACTTGTCTTTATACACGGTGATAACAACAGGCAATATTTTACCCTGCTTGTCCTGGGTCCTGGCATTGAATTGCTTACAGAACTCCATGATGTTAACGCCGGCAGCACCTAAAGCGGGTCCAACCGGTGGCGACGGGTTCGCAACACCTCCCCTAACTTGTAGTTTAACTACTTTACTTACTTCTTTTGCCATTGTTTAAAATTAAAATTCAAAGCGTGTTTGATTGGAAGCAACACAACTTTACTCATGTATGTAACACTTGTTTAAACTTTTTCTACCTGCATATAACTCAACTCAAGAGGCGTCTTCCTGCCGAAAATCTTCACCATCACCTCGAGTTTCCGCTTCTCTTCATTGATCTTCTCCACGGTTCCGTTAAAACCATTGAAAGGGCCATCGATCACTTTTACCGTCTCACCCAGTACAAANGGGATGGCAACGCTGTCTGTATTTACCGCGAGTTCATCAACTTTCCCCAGCATGCGGTTTACCTCTGATTTCCTCAGGGGGATCGGGTCCCCTCCTTTTGTTTCCCCCAAAAATCCAATTACATTGGTTATGGAGCGGATAATATGTATCATTTCGCCGCCAAGATTGGCCTTGATCATGATATATCCCGGGAAGTAAACCCTTTCCTTATTTATTTTCTTTCCATTGCGGATCTGCACCACCTTCTCGGTTGGCACGAGTACTTCTTCCAAATAATCGGAAAAACCATGGCGTTCCACTTCGCTTTCAATATAGCCTTTGATCTTATTCTCCTGGCCACTGACCGCTCTTACCACATACCATTTTTTCTCCAACACTTCTGACATAGCACCCACCTTAATTTATTAATGCGTTAAAATACAACTGTACCAGCTCGCTAAACAGGGTATCAACCCCCCAGGTCGCCAGGGCGAAGAGGATGGAAAATACCGCTACAATGACCATGAGGTTTGAGGCTTCGGCCCTTGAGGGCAACGTAACATTGTTCCTCAGTTCTTCGTATGATTCTTTAAAGTATGTAAGCATAGCACCTTGTTTTCCCGGTATTCACCGGACGGACATTAAAAAATGACTCCCTTTCCGAATTCAGGTTCAGCACCCAATATTTCAACCATTCTTTTCAGCACGGGAGGAGAGACTTCCTGTGGCTACCCATCCGACTGGACATTCGTCCGGGCGGGCGCACGGGACAGGCTTCTCGTCTCACAGGCCATCGTCCTTCATTCAGCACGGGAGGAGAGACTCGAACTCCCGACACCTGGTTTTGGAGACCAGTGCTCTACCAACTGAGCTACACCCGTTTTTCAGCTGTAATGCCTAAGGCAATTACAGCTGTTTATAATTGCATGGAAAGGTATCCACCAATGGCGGACACCTTTATCCACTATTTTAAATCCTGCTTAATCTAATATTTTGGTCACCTGGCCAGCACCTACGGTCCTGCCACCTTCACGGATAGCAAAACGCAGACCTACACTTAGTGCAATTGGCTGAAGCAGGTCAACGGTAATGGTAAGGTTATCACCTGGCATTACCATCTCAACACCAGAAGGAAGATTAATGGTACCGGTTACATCGGTAGTCCGTACATAGAACTGAGGACGATAGTTATTATGGAAAGGGGTATGGCGACCACCTTCTTCTTTCTTAAGGATATAAACCTCAGCCTCAAATTTGGCATGTGGTTTTACGGAACCGGGCTTGCAAATAACCATTCCCCTTTTGATATCGGATTTTTCGATACCTCTCAAAAGGATACCCACGTTGTCTCCGGCTTCACCGCGATCGAGGATCTTACGGAACATCTCAACCCCGGTAATGGTAGATGTCAGTTTCTCTGCACCCATCCCGATAATCTCAACAGGATCTCCGGTGTTGGCAACTCCGGTTTCTATCCTTCCGGTGGCAACCGTACCACGACCGGTAATTGTAAATACATCCTCCACTGGCATCAGGAATGGCTTGTCGATATCGCGTTCAGGAAGTTCAATCCATGTATCAACGGCATCCATCAGTTGCATTACGGTATCTACCCACTTTTGTTCGCCGTTCAGCGCTCCCAGAGCAGAACCGGAAATAACAGGACCATTATCGCCATCGTACTCATAGAATGTCAGCAATTCCCGTACTTCCATCTCAACAAGCTCCAGCAACTCCTCGTCGTCAACCATGTCTACCTTGTTCAGGAAGACCACAATTCTCGGGATACCAACCTGGCGGCCCAGCAGGATGTGCTCACGGGTTTGTGGCATAGGTCCGTCTGTGGCGGCAACAACCAGGATTGCACCGTCCATCTGGGCGGCACCGGTAACCATGTTCTTTACGTAGTCGGCGTGACCCGGACAATCCACGTGTGCATAGTGACGGTTTGCAGTCTGGTACTCAACGTGCGAAGTGTTGATGGTAATACCCCTTTCCTTTTCTTCGGGGGCATTGTCAATAGAATCAAAACTCCTCACTTCTGAGAGGCCTGCATTTGCCAAAACGGAGGTAATGGCGGCAGTCAATGTGGTTTTGCCGTGATCAACGTGTCCAATAGTGCCTATATTCAAGTGCGGTTTGGAACGATTAAAAGTTTCCTTTGCCATTTTAAATGATTTTAATCTTAGTTTATATTAGTGTACATTTTGTATTGTGCCAACGATGGATACTGCAGCCCCACCGAAAAGATTCAGGTACGACTTCAATAAGACTTCAAACTTTCAATGCCGCTTCAGGCATATTATTGAGCCAACGACGGGAATTGAACCCCTGCCTGCCGGCAGGCAGGCGTGACCTTGGTCACGGGCCTGAGTGCTATGAACAAACCAATCGCAAATTCAATATTTCAATTTCATTTGAGCCAACGACGGGAATTGAACCCCTGCCTGCCGGCAGGCAGGCGTGACCTTGGTCACGGGCCTGGGTGCTATGAACAAACCAATCGCAAATTCAATATTTCAATTTCATTTGAGCCAACGACGGGAATTGAACCCGTGACCTCTTCCTTACCAAGGAAACGCTCTACCCCTGAGCTACGTCGGCTTGATGGGTTTCAAGGTTTCACGTTTATGAGCTTCAGGTTAAACACGATAACCTTAACCAAATCAGCTAACGCCAATCTATTCCTTGTAATAAGCGGTATTTCCGGTATCTTGCCACCCTGATCCGGACGACCCCTGGTTAACACCACTCCATTCAAAACTTTCAAAGCCCAAAAACCACCAGCTCACGATGTGTTTGGTTTCCGGCGGAAATCACCTTTAAGGGATGGCGATATTCCGACCTCTTGAGCGGGAGACCGGGTTCGAACCGGCGACATTCAGCTTGGAAGGCTGACGCTCTACCAACTGAGCTACTCCCGCGATACTATAAAAATTCCAATATTTCAAATTCCAAATCCTAAAGGAGGTCCCGAACTTTGGACACCTGCCCCCTTAAAATCAATCGTGGGGAGAGCAGGATTCGAACCTGCGAAGGTATAAACCAACAGATTTACAGTCTGTCCTCGTTGGCCGCTTGAGTATCTCCCCTCCTACTGTATTTCTTAGAACTTCCGAGCCGATGGAGGGACTCGAACCCACGACCCCGAGATTACAAATCACGTGCTCTAGCCAGCTGAGCTACATCGGCTTTACAGCCTTTTTTTATGCATAAAAAAGTCCGCTATTTCTAACGGACTGCAAATGTAGATAATTATTTGTTTATTCAAAACAAATTCACAAAAATTTTAAAGAGGTTTGCACCCTGGGTTTTTGCTTCTTTTTGACCAGTTTCCTCTCCAGGGAACTGCTTGCAGAATCTATAGCTTCTTCAAAGGTTTTGCACCGTTTTTTAACAACAAAAAGGTCCTTTGGCACATGCACCTTAATTTCGACCATTTTGTTCTCTTTGGCGCTTGTATTTACAACTTTTAAATACACATCCGAACTAATAACCTTGTCGTAAAATAATTCCAGTTTATCCAACCTTTTCTGAATGAAATCAATAAGTTTCCCGTCGGCATTAAAATTCACTGATTGTGTATTTACTTTCATAGGATAAAAGTTTAAAGTTATCATATAAAATGAACGTAGTTTACTCCTCGCTCCTCGGGTGAGCTGCCGCATGTATCCTCTGCAGTTCGGCTATACTGTTGTGCGTATAAACCTGGGTGGATGCCAGGCTTGCATGCCCCAGCAATTCCTTTACCGAATTTAAATCCGCTCCTTTGTTCAGGAGGTGTGTGGCAAATGTATGCCTTAGTATATGCGGACTTTTTTTAGTCTTGGATGATACTACACTAAAGTACCCATTTATAATTCTATAAACAAGGGTTTCATACATTTTATTGCCCGACCCGGTAAGAAAAACATAAGCCCCGTCGTTCAGNGCTGTCAAAGCCTCCCGGCAGTCAAAATATTTCCTGAAAAGGCCGGCGGTTGATTCAAGCAGGGGCAATATCCGTTCCTTGTTCCGCTTGCCCAGGACCTTGATGATTTTTTGCGCCAGATCCACATCCTGCATCTTCAGGTTAATCAATTCTGCCCTGCGGATCCCGGTGGTATAGAACAATTCTATGACCAGCCGGTCTCTGATTCCTTCGAAAGTATCCTCAAAAGGCAAAGCCTCCTCAAGGAGCCGCATTTCGGCCTCGGAGAATGGAACTTCAAGTTTTTTCGATGTTTTCAGGGCCCTGTGTTTGCTCAACGGGCTGGTATCAATCTGCCCAATCCGCTGCAGGAAGCGATAGTACGCCTTCAGCGAGGCCAGTTTGCGGTTTACGGAGCGGTTGCTGAGTTTGTTGTTCACAAGCTTCACCATCCAGGTACGGATCATTCCATAGTTAGCCGTATCAATTCCATCCAGTTGAAAATCCTCCTTGCAAAAGGCCGCAAATTCCTTCAGGTCCCTTTCATATGCATTAACGGTATGGGGCGAGTAGTTCTTTTCCAGTTTAAGGTATGCGGTAAATGCTGTTACAGACATATAACAAAGCTAAGAAATCCGCTCGAGGCCGGTCAAAAAAAAATCCCGCTAATGCGGGATGATGAATTTTTAAGGATATCGGGATGAAGTTAAATGTCTTCCTTATCCCGGAGACCCTGAATATATTCGGCTTTTTGAATCTGCTGCCGGCGTTCTACTGAAGGTTTGGTAAACTGTTGCCTCTTCCTTAACTGACGCATAGTGCCTGTCCGATCAAACTTCCGTTTGAAGCGTTTTAAAGCTCTGTCTATGTTTTCTCCTTCCTTTACTGGTATTATCAACATGGGCTACAACCTCCTTTCTTTAATGATTTTGGGTGTGCAAATATAAAGTGTTTCCTTTAACCGGCACAAATTATTTTAAAATATTCTTGGCAATAACCACTTTCTGTATTTCCGTGGTGCCTTCACCAATGGTACAAAGTTTGGCATCCCGGTAGAATTTTTCTACAGGGTAATCCTTGATGTACCCATAGCCTCCATGGATTTGCACCGCTTCATTGGCGGCCTGTACGCAAATCTCAGAGGCGAACATTTTGGCCATTGCACTGTATTTGGTCATTTCCCGGCCTTCATTCTTTAAAAACGCCGCCTTGTGTGTGAGCAATTCAGCGGCTTCTATATTGGTGGCCATTTCGGCAAGCTTGAAAGAAATACCCTGAAAGGAACTAATAGGCTTCCCAAATTGCTCCCGCTCCTTCGAATAGGTCAGGGCTGCCTGCAGGGCCCCTTTTGCTATCCCAAGAGACAGTGCAGCTATGGATATCCGGCCGCCATCGAGGATTTTCATGGATTGGATAAAGCCCTCCCCGATTTCACCCAGCCTGTTGGCATCCGAAATCCTGCACTGGTCCAGGATGATTTCTGCCGTTTCACTGGCCCTCATCCCCAGTTTATTCTCCTTTTTGCCGCTGCTGAAACCCCTGGTTCCCTTTTCCACGACAAAAGCCGTCATCGAGCGGCTGTCGCCTCTTTCGCCGGTTCTTGCAATAACTACGGCAATATCCCCGCTTTTTCCATGGGTGATGAAATTCTTGGTCCCGTTAAGGACCCAGATATCCCCCTCCCTTACTGCGGTGGTATTCATATTGGCTGCATCGGATCCGGTATTGTGCTCCGTAAGCCCCCAGGCCCCCAGCCATTCACCCGTGGCGAGTTTGGGGATCCAGCGCCGTTTCTGTTCTTCGCTGCCGAAAGTCAGGATATGGTTGGTGCATAAAGAATTATGGGCAGCGACCGAAAGGCCTATAGACGGATCGACCTTCGAAATCTCCTCTATCATCGCCACATATTCGTGATAACCAAAACCCGCTCCGCCGAGCTCAACCGGTACCAGCATTCCCATGAACCCCATTTCGCCCGCTTTCTTAAAAAGTTTAAGCGGGAAAGCCTGGGATTCGTCCCATTCCATCACATGCGGCCTTATATGCTGTTCTGCAAATTCCCTGGCAGATTCTGCTACCATGAGCTGCGTTTCCGAATAGTCAAATGCGGGAGTAAACATTGTTTCTGTGGAAATCATTCAAGCAATTATTTTTTTACAGGGTCAAATATAGTCTAATTCTATTAATTTTGCCGGCCGGAAAGCCTTTCAGATGTATGATTTCGTCAAGCGAACCAATACTTCCGACCTCCTCCCTGTAGCGTACAATTTCCCTGGCCAGGGTAATGTTTATATAGGCATTTCCGGCCAGTTGTTCCACCGTGGCAGAATTAATATTGATCCTGCTAATCTCGGGCACCTCCAGGACCCTAAACCGATGCAGGGCCCTGTCTGCAATTTCAGTATCCAGTCCGTATACATCCCGGAGTTGCTCGTCGGATACAAAGCCGCCCAGGGCTTCCCTGAACCGGATAATCCGCTCAGAAAGGACCGGGCCTATGCCCCTGATCTCCCGGAGTTCAGCGGCGGTAACCTCATTCAGGTCCTGCGCCCCTTTCCCGGATTCCATGATATGCTGTGACCCTGTGCCTGACTTTTTACCGGGCTTTGGCGATTGCCTTTTATTTGCAACCCATTCCGGAAAGCGGAATAGGGGAGCCAGTTTCGCGAGCAAGGAATCCGAAATCCCGGTGACCTGCTGAAACTCGGCAGCAGAATTGACAAATTTGTTTTCTGCCCTGAATTTATACAGACGATCCAGCTCGGAAACAGACATCCCCAGGGTATATCCCTTGAAATCGCTCAAAAAGTTGGGGTTGAAGGGAAACTGCCGGTTCGAATCCCCGGGGATATTTTGTGGGAGAAGCCCCTCAGTGAGGCTGCTGTCGGGCAGGAAGACGGGTTGTGGGTTGAGGCTGCCGGTGCTTAGATACAGATAATAGAATGACTGTAGCAAAAAGATGCATAGCAACAGAAAGAATATCCCACTTCTTTCCTGCCTGTTGAAGCTAAAGTGCAACTTCCGGTTTTTCATTTCGGGCCACCGTTTTTAAATAACCTTAATCCTCCAACTATTTTGGCAGCTCCACCCCCGACTTTGCAAAAGGCAGGAAATACTTCGTTAAGAGCCTTGTTTCATGAAAGTCCGGGCGTAAGGCAACCGGAACCTGAGGCAAACAGGAGCGGAATGGCTTAAAATCCTTTGACCTTCCAGGTATCCGCCTGCAGCCGGAATTCACAGATTAAAGCCAAAATGACTTCTCTTAGTTCCCGTCCTGCGGTATGCCAAATAAGGGAAACAATATCCCCGAGATCAGCAAATACTTTATGGCTTCACCTTTTTGAAGAGTTCATTCGCCCTGAGTTTGCGAAGGTACCCGGCGAGATCTTCCTTAACCTCACCCGACATTATATAGAGGCCGATTACGTTCGGAAACGACAT
>JGI25321J50212_10001445_pt1 | contig 20279 bp, 20 predicted proteins | sample AutmiccommuBRH23_FD_50212 | JGI IMG/M metagenome (IMG submission 50212)
TCTACAGGTTGATTCTTTAGTCTAATTTCAAAGTGAATAAAATCTTGTGCTAAACCTAGTACTTTTCCTTGGGGAATTATTTCTCCTATTTTCACAGTAATATTTTCTAACCCCGAATATATGGTCACCCTGTCATTCGTATGCCGGACAGCAACCGCATGCTCGGACGGGCCGCTGCTAAAGGGAATAACTTCGCCTCCGACAGCAGCTTTGACCAAGGCCCCCTTATCCGTTTTTATATCTATACCCATATGCTGCTCTTCTAAGTTAAAATTTCGCTCTATTTTACCGGAAACGGGCAATATCAAAATGTCCGACTGGGTCTGTTTAAATACATACTTATCGAAACTGTCCTGCCATATACCGGACCCGGCCCATTGATTTAACACCGGTGTCCAATCTGCTTGTTGTGAAGTTAACAATAACACTATTTGTTTTTGAATACCGTAAAAAGATGGATGAGGTATTTGCAAGACTGCTATAAAAAGCATTACTAGCACAATGGCTGCTAAAATTCTTACCTTACTTTTGGGCTGTCTGACCCGTTCTTCTATGTGCCGACTGGGACGCGACCCAAAATTCTTCTTAAATCCTCTGCGAAAAAACCTCGTAAACTTCTTCATAAAATAATCACCCCTGTTGGACATGCGTTCAATAAAAGTATATTTACTTGCCCAACAGAATATTACTAAAACCTCATTTCATTAGTACAAACTTAAATAAATATTTTTACCCTTTACCGTGTATCAATTGGGGTAAGCAGCGAACGCAGATATTTTTCTTCTCACCTTGAAACTTATATTCCATAAGGGCACGTTCGTCACTCCCAGTACCACATCTTTCGCAGCTATCTTTTTCACCCATTGAGATAACCTCCTCAGGCTTTTTTTAGATAGTATGCCTAAAAAGGAGGAAAAGAATACGAATCTTAACAGTAACTTCCTATTAATCACTTAACTAAAACATTATTTTTTTTCTTCGAAAATTAACATTTAATACTAATCCAATGGCGATTAAGTTAGCCAGCATGGAACTGCCACCATAACTAAGCATAGGCAGCGGAATGCCTGTAATAGGCATCATACCGATGGCCATACCTACATTCTGGATAATATGATAAGTGAACATAGATACAATACCAATTACTATTAATGAACCAAACAGGTCTTTAGAATTAAGTGCAATTTTAATGCATCTATACAATAGTAGAAAGTACATTGAAAGAAGAAATATTGAACCAATAAACCCTAATTCTTCACCCACTACGGAAAAAATAAAGTCCGTATGATGCTCCGGCAGAAAGTTAAGCTGTACTTGGGAGCCTTTCCCCAGACCCTGCCCCCAAAACTTCCCGGACCCAACTGCGGCCAGTGATTGTATGACATTATAACCGGCTCCCCTGCCACCTTTACCATCAGCATACGGATTAAGAAAGACTAGCAAACGCATCAACTGATACTGTTTAATAGGCAAAGGCATACCCAACTTAAGGTGCAAGAATACCGCACTGATTGCGCCGCCTAAACCTGCAGNCGTAATACCTGCTAGTAATCCAAGGCGAGCACCTCCCACTAGAAGCATCCCAAACAGAATTGCTATAAACACCAAACTTGAGCCTAAGTCCGGCTGCTTTAAAATTAATAATAGCGGCAGCGCGAAGTAAAGGAAACAAGGGATTAGTTCCTTAAAAGTATTTAGCTGTCCTTGTTTTGTTACTAAAAAGTTTGCAAAAGTAATAATCATCAATAACTTAGAAAATTCAACTGGTTGTAGACTAAATGGCCCCACTTTAATCCAACTGGTTGCACCATTAACTTCCGTCCCGACCCCAGGAATCAACACCGATAGCAACAGCAATATATTTAAAACATATAACAACCTGTTATGCCGCGCAAATTGGGTATAATTTATCGAAATAGCGGCTACCATTGCAACTAGCCCAATAACTATCCACATAGCCTGCTTGGTCACGAAATAAGTAGGGTCACTGACAATACTAGCAGAGGCGCTGCTTAATACAAAAAGGCTCATTACTAATATGACAACCAATGAGCCTAATATTACAAAATCCAAATTTTTTAGTCTTTTTATGTTCATAATAATCCCCCATAAGACAATCCCAATAATTATCCTAACAAACCTGTCTATATTATATCTTATCTTGGTAAGGTATTAAAGCATTCTCCAACCATTAGCAAATCTTTCCTAATCAATGCAAACTTGGCTTGCGACTCGCAAAGCAAAAAACATCCTCAGGAATGAGGATGCTTCTCTTTTAACCTTGATAATCCCTTTTCATTTTAACAACTGGTATATTAGCCACTAATGCGACGGATTCGTCTTCATTACTCAAGCTCACTTCCAAGGCCTCTTCATCTATTTCCATATAGGTAGAAATAACTTTTATCATATCTTCCTTCAAGGCATTAAGAATGTGAGGTGAAATACTAGAGCGATCATGAACCAAGACTAATCTTAACCTCTCTTTTGCAACATTTTTACTAGTGTTAGTTTCCTTCCCAAGCACCCGTTGTAAAAAATCAATCAAACTCATAGCCTCCCCTCCTTCTACTTGGAAAACCCAAATAATTTTCTTAGCCGTCCCATTAAACCATCGTTTACGTCTAAGTTCATTAATGGCACTTCCTCGCCTGTTAAACGACGAGAAATATTTCGGTAAGCTTCCCCAGCCAAGGACATTTCATCTAAGACAGCGGGTTCACCCCTATTAGTAGAAACAACAATTTTCTCATCTTCAGGCACAACGCCCAACAAACTAACAGCTAGAATATCAATCATATCATCGATATCCATCATATCACCCTGTTTGACCATTGCTGGACGGAGACGATTTATAATTAGACGCGGATCCGGTAAATCAGCAGCCTCCAGTAAGCCAATGATGCGGTCAGCATCACGTACGGCTGACACTTCCGGAGTAGTTACCACCAGCGATTTTTGTGCACCGGCGATAGCATTTTTAAAACCTTGTTCTATCCCTGCGGGACAATCAATTATTGTATAATCAAATTCTTCGTTTAAAGTATTGCACAGGTCTATCATCTGCTGTTCAGAAATGGCGTTCTTATCTTTGGTTTGAGCAGCGGGTAGCAGGAACAACCTGTCATCAAAACGCTTATCTTTAATTAATGCTTGTTTAAGTCTGCAATTTCCGTCGGCAACATCAACAAGATCGTAGACGATACGATTCTCCAACCCCATTACTACATCCAAATTTCTAAGTCCAATATCAGTGTCAACCAACACAACCTTTTTACCTAAAGAAGCCAGCCCTGTGCCAATGTTAGCAGTAGTTGTTGTTTTACCAACCCCGCCTTTGCCAGATGTTACAACAATAACTTCCCCCATATGATTTCCTCCCCGTGTCGCTTTATATTTCAAATTTTTGGTTTATCACCAGGTACATAACGCTCAATAACAACTACACCATTCTTAATTCTGGCCAATTCCGGGTACTCCGGGTAGGCTTCAGATTGTTCGTCGGGAGCACGAGTAATGTGATTGGCGATCCGAAGCTGAGTTGGCCGCAACCGAAAAGCCGTGACAATTTTGTCTTCAGTACCGGAGGCACCGGCGTGGGCCACCCCTCGCAGAAACCCCATTACAACAATATTTCCACCAGCAATAATTTCGGCACCAGGATTAACATCTCCCATAACAACTACATTCCCTTGATAACGAATACTTTGCCCCGACCGCATGGTCTTCTTGATTAAGATTGTCTGTATTTCGTCTACAGGAGGCCGGCCTTGTTCTTTTCGCTGAATTCCATCCTCTTCTTTTTCAGAAGCAAATGTTTTATCTGTCATAATAAACCCCCTGTTATTAACATAAAATAACCATAAAAATTAGCCTGTCCATGGCATTCTATTAAGTTTTCCTTTTTACTTGACTTTCGCAGGCCACCTAGCTACTTTAAATTTCTACAGGGCGTATGTAAATCCTGCTTTAATCAGCTAAAAAACGAGGGCTTTTTTCCCTCGTTTTACTACAAAATAAGACAAACACCTTATTTGTATAGCGCTATGCTATCCGCTTTCTCGTTTAAACCAAAATATTCCCTAAAAACTGCCCTGGCTATCTGCCCGGCCGAACTGCCGCCATGTTCCCCATATTCAACAATCCCGGCGAAAGCGACCTGGGGATTATCTGCTGGCGCAAATGCAATAAATACACCATGAAAATCTTCATCCGGGTCATCACCTCTTCTACCTGTTTGGGCAGTGCCGGTTTTAGCTCCGACTTTAATATCTGCAGGAAAGTCCTTAAAGATAGAGTACGCAGTCCCTCCAGGACTGGTTACAGCTACCATACCTTTTCGAGTCTCCGTCATTATCTCTTGAGATACTCCGACTTGATTAATTAGCTCCGGCTCATAAGCCTTAACTACATTACCTTCAGGATCAGTGATGTTTTTAATTAAGTGTAGCTGCCAACGTTTACCGCCATTGGCCAGCGTAGCTACATAGTTCGCCAACTGCAGCATGGAGTAGCTGTTTGACCCCTGACCGATTGAAGTATTGAAAGTATCAAAATCCTGCCAAGTAGTATTAAAGTTATATTGAATCTTTTTATCCGTCTCCAATATTTTTAAATCATGCTCTTTCTGTGCCAATACTGCTTCTCTTTCTTCAAATGTTTTAGCTGCAGCTAATTTTGTCGCATATTCTTTCTCCAAATTCTCTTTCTTTCTCTCAAATTCGCGGTCTATTAATATACTACCCAGATTACTTTTCCATTGAGGAGTAGGCAATATCCCCTTGTTTTCTCCTGAAATACCTAGAACATCCAACGGCTGGCCCAAGCCAAAATCTTTGGCCACCCAATCGATTTCATCTATGCCTGCTTTATAGCCGGCATCCTGAAAGTAGGTGTTACAAGATACGGCGATCGCCTTGTAAAAATCAACAGTACCATGAACGTCCCAACATTTTATATATGGAGGCCGCCAATAAGCACCTTTGCATACAATAGTGTCTGACGTATTTACACGCCCCGATGCAAGAGCCGCCATGGCCGTAATAGGTTTGAAAGTAGAGCCTGGCGGATAAATACCTTGAACTGCCCGATTAAATCCCGGAGCTAATTCTGAATTATTATAATAGTTTTTTACATCAGGATTATTAAAACTTCCATCTACAAAATCATTAGGGTTAACATAGGGAGCACTGGCCAACGCTAAAATATCGCCGGTTTTTACGTCCAAAAGAACTGAGCCTGCCGCTTTTGCTTTGGGATTATCCAGTCCACTAATCACTTCGCCCATAGATTGTTCCATGGCTTTCTGCAGATCATAATCAATTGTAAGCTCCAAATTGTGTCCGGGAGTGGAAGGTAGTATTATCCCTGAATCTTTAACTATGCGGCTGTGCACATCTACTTCAACTTGATATAAGCCCTTCTTTCCACGCAAACCTACTTTAGTCCCATCTAAATTAAGCAATTCAAAGGCCTGCTCAATACCTGACTGGCCTAATTTATCATTTAACCGGTAGTTATCTTCCTTTCTTGCCTCAAGTTGTCCTTGAGTAATCTGGGTGACAAATCCGAGCAAATGACCTGCCAGCTGTTCTTCCGGGTAGTTACGCATAGGTTTTTCATTAATAACCACCCCAGGTAGTTCCATGCGGCGTTCTTCTATTTGGGTTATTATTTCCCAGGTTCCCGGTTCATCGGGAATTAATCTTTTAATTTCCACAGGCTCAAATCTGCGGCTATGTGCATCAATTTTTTCCTTGATAACTTCAGCGGTAACAGTTTCATCTTTGAGTATATCCTCCAAGCTTTCTGCTACATAATCCAGTTCCTCACCGGATATACCAGCCATAATAGAAACCGTAAAAACGGGCTTAGAAGTAGCCAACACTTTTTTATCGCTAGTGATTATGTCTCCACGCCTTGCATCAATGGATAAGGTACGTAAAGTATTTTTTGCCGATACCAGCTCCCATTGATTAGCCATCACCACCTGCAGGTAAAACAAACGGATACCCAGAGCAATAAAAGCAATAGATAAAAGAATAACAAATATTTTTAACCTTTTTTGAGTCTCCTTTTTATCCATTAAAATCCCTCCACTGCTCAGTAAGTTTCAGCAATCCGTTTTGACTGCTTTTATAAACCCATTTAAAACCGAGTAACGCAATAAAACAATTGTACAGCAAATTAGCAAGTATGATAGAAAAATCTACCTTTAGCGCACGGCCAAGATATAGGTCCAAAAAAAAGGTAAAAAACCAAAATACAATACCGCCTGTTAATGCAGCAGTAATGGGTACTATTATATTTTCCTTAACCAGCTTGTTTTCTCCTAAGCCAATAATAAATCCGACACTCATTTTTATCAAAGCATTAATACCAATATATTTGGCAAAAAAAAGATCTTCCACCAGTCCGAAGACAAACCCTAAAGCAGCACCCCGCCGGGGGCCCCAAACCAGTGATAGCAGGATTACCCAAACTAAAATCAAATCCGGTTTAGCCCCCCAAATCTTTAAACCTTCAAGCAAGGTACTTTCAACAACGAGAGATATCAGTAATAAGGCGGCCAAACCAGCTATACGCATATCATCTAGCCTCCTTATGGCCAGTTAGTATAAATACTTCTTCCAATCGATCAAAATCTACAAAAGGTTTTACAACTGCCTGCTTAACTAAACCGTTTGCTTCAACCGTAATATTAGTAATATAACCGATCCTGAGTCCTTTGGGGAATATATCACCTAAGCCTGAAGTAATAACCACTTGGTTCTCCTCAACGTCTGCGTTATGAGCCAAATGTACTAACCTAAGCTGCTGATCCTGCCCAACACCTTCTACAATACCTGGCGTACGAGTCTCTTGAACTAATCCGCCTACTGCTCCTTCGGGGTCCATCAGCAGTAATACTTCTGCAGTATTATTAGTAACCGCAATAACCCTCCCTGCCAAACCTTCTGAGTTAATGATAGGCATATTTTGCCTTACTCCATCATCACTACCACGATTTAGGGTAATGGTATGATACCAATTACTAGCATCACGCGCTATAACAGACGCTGCAAGGGAGTCCCAATCACTGTTAAGATTAGTTTGCAGGTTTAATAATCTTCGTAACCGAACATTTTCCTGTCGGTATTCTTCTAATTGGCTTAATTTAGATCTTAGATTGTCCACTTGTCCTTTTAATTCTTCATATTTAATATTTGTTTCCTTATAATTGCTAATGCTGGAGACGACATTAGAAACCTTAGCTGTAACGACCATAACCCCGCCTTGCAGCGGGGCTAAAATATCCCTCAATAAAACCTCGGGTGGGGTAAGATTAGCGCGATTAATATCTGTTAACTTCATAGTAAACAATAAAAATATAACTAATAACAAAATACCCCAAAATGATTTTTTCGGTAAACGGGCCAAATTAAAACTCACCCCTTCATGCGAGGAGCGTAATAATCGCATCTTATGCTTAATTTATAGTCTTTCCGTATTGAATTAAAGCCTATTATCTTTACGACCTTCTTTTTGTAGGAATTAATACTCGTTTAAGCACTTCAATGTTTTCCAGCACTTGGCCAGTCCCGTTGGCCACAGAAGCTAATGGTTCCTCTGCCAAGTGTACCGGCATTCCTGTTTCTTCACTTACTAAACGATCTAATCCCCAAAGTAAAGAGCCTCCGCCGGCCATAACAATACCGCGATCCATTATATCTGCAGCTAATTCAGGTGGTGTCTTTTCCAAACAAATCTTTATTGCATCGATTATACTTGTTACCGGCTCCTGAAGCGCTTGATGAATCTCTTCTGCATTGATGTCAATAGTCTTCGGGAGTCCTGATACTAAATCGCGCCCCCGCACACTATAGTACTCTTGCTTGCGCTGTGTTCCTTCGCTGGTTTCATCAAAGTAAGCCGCGCCAATAGTAATCTTAATGTCTTCCGCCGTACGATCGCCAATCATTAAGTTGTATTTGCGCTTAATGTGTTGGATTATTGCATCATCCATTTCATCGCCACCGATACGAATAGACTTGCTGGTGACAATACCGCCTAATGAGATTATTGCAACTTCAGTAGTGCCCCCGCCGATATCTACCACCATATTTCCTGTCGGTTCATGGACCGGCAAACCAGCTCCTATAGCCGCTGCCATAGGTTCTTCAATCAAGTAAGCCTCCTTGGCCCCGGCCTGAAGAGCAGCTTCCCGAACCGCTCTTTCTTCAACAGCAGTGACTCCGGAAGGAATACATACTACTACCCTGGGACGAACTAAAAACCTATTACGTTTTAAAGCTTTACTAATAAAATAACGCAGCATACTTTGAGTTATGTCAAAATCTGCGATAACACCATCTTTCATAGGACGGATCGCTATGATGTTGCCAGGAGTCCTGCCAATCATTTTTTTTGCTTCTTCCCCAACTGCCAATACGTTTCCTGTATCTCTTTGAATAGCTACTACTGATGGTTCGCGAAGAACTATGCCTTTTCCTTTAACATGAACTAATGTGTTTGCTGTACCAAGATCTATACCTAAGTCTTTTGCGAATATCATTTCCTTGTCCCCTTCCTGTCTATAACGCTATTATATTATAGAGCCTAAAATGCTATCAAGGGAAACATCTGTTAATNTTGTTGGGAATATACGGTTATTTTAAAGGATGATGGAAAATCTCTTTTGCTGTATCTTTAGATAAGACCTTTTTCCTTAATGCTGACAAACCTACTATCGCCGATAATTATATGGTCTAAAACACTAATCCCTAAAATATTACCCGCTTCTTGCAGCCTTTTTGTTACATTTATATCTTCATTGCTTGGACTGGGGTCACCGCTGGGATGATTATGCACCAAAATAACAGCCGCGGAACTGCGTCTGATAGCACTCTTAAAAACCTCCCGGGGATGAACGATAGAGGCATTTAGACTACCAATAGATATATTCTCGATTGCTAAAACATGATTTTTCGTATCTAAGAAAATAGCCCGAAAATATTCCCTATCCAAAAAACGCATTTCCTCCATTAATAAAGCAGAGACATCCAAAGGTGATTTAATGACAGGTAGAGCATTCTTTCTCCAAGCCACTATCCTTTTTGCCAGTTCCAAGGCTGCCTTTATCTGACATGCCTTGGCCTGGCCTATTCCCGGCAAGTGAGTCAATTCTTCCACTCCCTGTTCCAAAATACCTTTCAGTCCGCCGCTACCCGTCAGTAAGAGATTAGCCAAATCCAAAGCTGTATCCTTCCTTGAACCGGAGACCAAGATAATTGCCAATAATTCTGCATCAGAAAGCCTTTCCGCACCCTGTTCCAACAATTTTTCCCTAGGCCTAGAGTCTTTGGGCAACTCTTTCATGGTCAGACGGTAATCAATCGCTGTTTCCTTTACCATTTGTTCCCCTCCCCAATACTTTCACGCCCATGCAGCCTAACATTTCGGTCAGTTTTCCCAGTGGTAATCCTACAACATTAAAGTAACAACCCTCGATACCTTTTACTAAGGCAGCACCCCGCCCTTGAATTCCATAAGCCCCGGCTTTGTCAACATACTCGCCGGTTGAAAGATAACCCTCAATTTCCTCTTCAGTTAAACCACGGAACGTAACAGAAGTTACCATACTATCCACTAATGTATTCCGCTNCGGGAGCATAACCAATGCCACACCGGTAATAACTTGATGCGTAGTACCACTTAACATGGTCAACATACTTTTTGCTTCCGAGTAATTTCTTGGTTTCCCCAAAGGTTTACCATCTTTCACAACCAAAGTATCAGCCCCTACGATAATTCCTTCAGTGAAATCTTTACTGACATCCCACGCTTTTCTTAAGGCCAACTCCTTTATTTGCAGTTTAATATCCTTCTTGTTAGAAATATGTTCTTCAATATTGCTCACTGCTACCGTAAAACTTACCCCTAACTGCTGCAGCAACGCCCGCCGCCGGGGAGACTGGGAAGCCAAGACTATATCCATAACTTTCCTCCTGGAACATAATTTGCTGCCTAAACTAGAAAAAAGACGTCCCTAGACGTCTATCTTCGTTTACTAATTATCTTTAATCAGCCCTAAATTAAATGTCAATATTTCCAGGTTGACTGTTAAATCCACATTCCTAATCGCGATATGCTCAGGAACATTAATAACTTTAGGAGCAAAATTTAATATGGCCTTTATGCCGGCGGAAACCAAATAATTTGCAACATCTTGAGCCGCACCAGCCGGAACAGCCATTATGCCAATCTTCACCTTCTCCTTTTTCACAATATCGCCCATTTTAGTTAAGTCATAGATAGTAACATTATTTATATTTTCCCCAATTTTGTCCGGGTTATTGTCAAACATGCCAACAACTTTAAACCCGCGTTCTTTAAAACCACCATACATGCATAAAGCGGTGCCCAGATGGCCTGCGCCAACAATAATTGCCGGCCAGTAAGAATTAAGACCTAGTATCTTCATTATATTGTGGTGCAAATCCTTGACGTTATATCCCACACCTCTTGTGCCAAACTCGCCGAAATAAGCCAGATCCTTACGTACCTGGGCAGGACTGACGCCTACACCTTCCGCTATTTCCCCGGAAGATATTGTGATAATCCCTCGTTGATCCGCCTGAGATAGAAATCGTGAATAAACGGAAAGACGAATAATAGTTGCTTCTGGTATTTTCAACGTTTTCATCAAATTACCTCCTTAGCATTCTCCATTCTCCGGGGCATTTTACTGATGTATTTTTACATTTCTAAATTGCAGAAATTCCCATATGTCATATACTTCCTTTTTGCCCTTTATAAAGGTTTTTATTCTTCATCAAATGACAAAAACCTTCATTGTCAGAAAATATTCCTGCCTGGGTAGCCATTTTCAAGCACCACCTGTCTGGCTTCAGCAACCATATAGAAAGAACCGGTGATGCAAACCAAATGGTCTTTACCTGCTAAGCCGATAGCCTTATTAACAGCTTTAGCGATACCGGGCTCAATCTCAACCTGTGGCACATATGGTTTTGCTTCAGAAGCAAGCTGCCGCCAATCTCCTGCCCTAGGGCTGTTAGGCTTAGTAACAACCACAACTTCCGCCAAAGAAGCAAGCCTTTTCATTACCTTTTCACGTTCTTTATCAGCCAGCATTCCAATAACCAAAACAAGCTTTTTATCTTTAAAATATTGTAGTAATGCATCTGCCAATGCATCTGCTCCATCATAATTATGAGCAGCGTCAATTAGTATCGGCGGTTCGCCGGAGAAATATTCCAGTCTTGCTGGCCAGACCGCACTCATTAAGCCCTCTGCTACTGCCTGTTTATTAATAGATAATCCCTGCTCTCTTAAACCCTCAATCACGCCTACAGCAACTGCCGCATTAGTCACCTGGTGCTTTCCGATTAAGGGTATACGTAACGAGGTATATCTACTATTTGGGGTCTTTAAATCAAACTCCTGTCCTTTTAAGGAAGCACTGCGCAGCTTATATCTAATACCATCCCCAACTCTAATTAGCGGTACACCCTTATTATTACATGTTTCCTGCAATATTGCTATAACCTCCGGCTTAGCAGCACCGGTGACAACAACTGTATTCTCCTTTATTATCCCCGCCTTTACCCGGGCTATTTCTTCTATGGTATTGCCTAAATAATCCATATGGTCCATAGCTACGTTGGTAATAACCGCCACTAAAGGATGTATAACATTGGTAGAATCAATCAAACCGCCTAATCCTACCTCAATGACTGCCAAGTCAACATGTTGTCTGGAAAAGTATAGTAGTGCCATAGCTGTGTTAACTTCAAACTCAGTGGGATGCTCCTGCCCTTCCGCCACCATCTTTTCCAGTAGCGGCCTGATTTCTGTTAATAAATCTGCCACTTCCTCTTCGGAAATCATTCTTCCATTGATGCGAATTCTTTCCCGGTAACTATGAAGATGGGGGGAAGTAAAGGTTCCCACTTTCTTTGCATCCGCAGTCAGAATACTGCTCACCATAGCGGCAACTGAGCCTTTGCCGTTTGTACCCCCAATATGAATTGCTTTTATATTTTGTTCCGGGTTACCCAAAAAATTGAGTAGGGTTTTTATCCTGTCCAGCCCAAAGTTAAAACCGAATTTAGTAAGATCCTTAAGAAATTCTAAAGCTTCCTGGTAGTCCATGCAACTAGTCTCCTTAATCCAATAATGTTAACCGAGCCTTTAGAGCATCTTTTTTGTTAACGAACTCCTGCTGTTTTTCCCTTTCCTTAGCTACTACGTGGTCCGGGGCTTTTTCCAAGAAACCGGGATTTTGCAGTTTCTTATCTACCCTTAATAGTTCCTTATCCATATTAGACAGTTCTTTTTCCAATCTTGCCTTCTCTTTATCTAAATCTATTAAGCCTTTCAAAGGCATAAATATTTCTACTCCGTTTTCAATTGCAGCCGCAGCTTGCTCAGGTTTATCAATTAATGTTTCATGTACCTCAACGGGATGAGCATTTGCTAAATTATTGAAATAACTGATATTTGCTTGAAGTACTATTTTAGTTTCTCCTGAATTGGCCGCAATGATTACAGGCGCCTTTTTACCCGGGGCCACATTCATTTCTCCGCGAATATTACGAATCCCTTTCACCACTGACATAATTAATCCCATTTGTCGTTCTTTTTGGTCATCAATTAAATTAGGATTTCCTTCGGGCCAGGTACTAAGCATAATAGTTTCCTGACCGGCGTTTAGCTTTTGCCAAATTTCTTCCGAAATAAATGGCATAAAGGGGTGAAGGAGTTTCATAGTATCACTCAATACCGTACGCAAAACATGTTGTGCCGTCCCCTTTTCTGTCAGGTCTTCGCCGTACAGACGCGGCTTTACTAATTCTATATACCAGTCACAAAACTCATTCCAAATAAAATCATAGAGAATTCGTCCTGCTTCACCTAACTCATATTTTTCCATTAAACGAGTAACATCTTTAGCCATCCGATTAAACCTAGAAATAATCCAGTTATCCGCTAAAGTAAACTCTTTTTCACAGTCATCTGCCTGGTCTTCCAAATTCATGATCACAAAGCGGGCCGCATTCCAAATTTTATTGGCGAAGTTTCTAGTCCCTTCCAACCGCTCAAATTGAAATCGCAAATCGTTTCCGGGGGTGTTTCCGGTAATTAACATAAACCTCAAGGTATCCGCCCCATATTGTTCAATAATCTCAATGGGATCTACTCCGTTACCTAGAGATTTACTCATTTTACGTCCCTGGGGGTCCAAAACCAACCCATGAATGAATACTTCTTTAAAAGGCTCTTCGTGCATAGATTCCAATGCGGAAAATATCATGCGGGCAACCCAGAAGAAAATAATATCCCTGCCGGTGACTAAAACAGATGTTGGGTAAAAGCGCTTTAAATCATCTGTTTCTTCTGGCCAGCCCATGGTAGAAAATGGCCATAGCCCGGAACTGAACCAGGTATCTAATACATCGGGATCTTGCACTAAGTTATTACTGTTGCAATTATGGCACCCAGACGGGTCTTTAATGGAACAAATAACTTCGCCGCAGTCCTGGCAATACCAAACCGGAATGCGATGCCCCCACCAAAGCTGACGGGAAATACACCAATCTCTAATATTTTCCATCCACCCTTTGTAAACTCTAGTGAAACGCTCCGGCACAAATCTAATCTGACCATTATCAACGGCTTTAATGGCCGGCACAGCCAAAGGCTTCATTTTAACAAACCACTGTTTGGAAACCAACGGTTCAATAACCGTATCACAGCGATAACACTGGCCAACCGCATGCTGGTGTTCTTCAGTTTCAACCAGGCTGTCATGTTGCATTAAATCCTGAACAAGTATCTCTCGGCATTGATATCTGTCCATTCCTTGGTATTTGCCGGCATGTTGGGTCATCTGCGCCTTTTTGTCAATAACCACAATCTCTTCCAAATGGTGGCGCTGCCCAATCTCAAAGTCATTAGGGTCGTGGGCTGGAGTAACCTTCACTGCACCTGAACCAAATTCAGGATCCACGTATTCGTCTGCCACTACGGGTATCTCCCTGCCTAGTATTGGTAAAATCACTGTTGACCCGACCAAGTGCTTGTATCGCTCATCTTCAGGATGTACCGCCACTGCCGTATCACCTAACATAGTTTCGGGCCGAGTTGTGGCTACAACAACATATTCGTCACTCCCTTTGATTGGGTAACGGATGTGCCAGAGACTACCAGCCTTTTCTTGATGTTCCACTTCGATGTCCGAAATGGTTGTCTGGCATTTGGGACACCAGTTTACAATATAATTTCCCCGATAAATAAGTCCTTTTTCATATAACTTCACAAATACTTCTCGGACGGCTGCGGAACATCCTTCGTCCATGGTAAAACGTTCCCTTGACCAATCACAAGAAGCCCCTACTGTGCGCAGCTGTCTAGTAATCCTATTTCCATATTGATGTTTCCAATCCCATACCCGCTCCAAAAATTTATCTCTGCCCAAATCGCTTTTAGATAACCCTTCTTTTACCAACTGCTCCTCAACTTTTGCTTGGGTAGCTATTCCCGCATGATCCGTTCCTGGAATCCATAGGGTATTATACCCCTGCATTCGCTTCCATCGGGTCAAGATATCCTGCAGTGTGTTATCCAACGCATGTCCTAGGTGCAATGAACCTGTTACATTTGGCGGCGGCATTACGATAGAAAAGGATTCTTTCCCTTCGTCAAATGTAGGTTTAAAATAGCCGTTTTGCTCCCAAATCTGATACCATTTCTCTTCTACTTGAATTGGATCATATGTTTTGCTTAGATTATTACCGGAGTCCATCCCCTTCACCATCCTATCCTTAAATGAGTTTTAACGAAAAACAAATTAAAAAACTCTTCCACCCTGTTAAGGGCGAAAGAGTTTCGCGGTACCACCTTATTTTTAGCCACTTTAATAGTCTCTGGCTTCTCTTCAACCCATAACGGAGGCCAACCGACTTTGCCTATGCGAAGATTTTCAGCAAAGCAATTCCAAGGCGACTTCACTGCTCCATCACTGAGAAACCTTTCAGCCATTTGAGTTTCCTCTCTTTTCAGCATGGTAGGCAGTTACTACTCCTCTTCAAAATTGTTAGTTCCAGTTTTAATATTTGCTTTAACTTACATTTTATCCATATTAATATGTAGTGTCAAGCAAATGCCTGAAACTAAACCAATTCTTCGTCAGTGATATACTGCATTAGAAGTTTCCCTGTATTGCCTGTTATTTTCAGGCAGGTTTTCAAGTGCTCCTGACTGTCATATGGGTGGGGATTGAGTGCACGACAGCAGGTGGACCCAAAGCGTTCTTCAAAAAGGTCATGATACTTTTCCGCCAAAGTATAAATTACATCCCTTTCCTTGATATCGGTACTATTTCTACCTTTTAACGCCCCAAGCACCAATACTGATCCTGTTAATGCCCCACATGCACAACCGGCATGGCCAAAACCTCCACCTAAGCCGCTTGTTATTCTAACTAGGTCGTCATCCATATGGAGGTCTAGTAATTCGTTAAAACTTAAAAAAATCGCTTCGGCACAGTTATAACCTTCCTTAAATTTGCCACCTGCAGCATTCCTAGCAGCTAACACTTTGTCCTCACTCACTCCAGTCTCCCCCTTAAAACAAATTTATCCGTTAACTAACCGCCACTAAAATTGGCGTCAGCCCTCAGCACCCTTTCTCTATAATTTCATCAACGTATGCAAAATAATATCTGATGCTTGGTAGGGATCAATATCCCTATTAACCACCCGTTCTAAGACACTTTCTAAATCCCCCGAGTCCTTAAGCTCCCCGGCAATCTTTTCTTTTAGCTGGTCCAAAACCACATCCATAACTTCCGACTTAAGACGCTGCTGCCTGGAAGATTGAAGCAGCCCTTGCCCCTCAAAGAATTCCTTATGCTTTAAGATGCCGTCAAACAAATCGTCTAAGCCATAATTATTTACTGCTACGACCCGCACTACCGGCGGCCTCCACTGCCGTTCCTTGTCAAGATCCAGCATTGCGCCAACTTCTGTGATTGTACGATCGGCACCATCCAAATCTGCCTTGTTAACAGCAAATATATCAGCAATTTCCATAATCCCCGCTTTTAATGTTTGGATTATGTCTCCGGCGCCGGGCGTTAAAACTACTACAATACTGTCTGCAGCATTCATGATATCCAACTCCGACTGTCCAACTCCGACCGTCTCAACTAGAATAATATCCATGCCCCCAGCATCCAGAACCTTAATTGCCTCTTTTGTCGCCCTTGACAGTCCACCTAAACTGCCTCTTGTTCCCATACTTCTAATAAACACACCACTATCCAAGACGTGATCCTGCATACGAATACGATCACCAAGCAATGCACCGCCACTAAATGGACTGGTTGGATCCACCGCAATAATCCCTACGGATAATCCATGTTTCTTTCTAATATGTTCTGTTAAGCGATCTACCAATGAGCTTTTACCAGCACCCGGTGAACCTGTAATTCCGATAACATATGCATTACCTGTATGAGGATATATCTCTGCTAGCAGATCTTTCTTCTCGGCTGTTCCATTCTCAACTACGGTAATTGCCCTGGCTAAAGCACGCCTATTTCCATCTAATAATTCATCCACTAATTTCACAATACTACACTCCTTACATCGTTAATTAGAATAAATATTATGAAGTATTAGTCCTAAAAAAACCTTTTTTCGAACAGATAGCTAAACTCATATTCTAATGTATTTCTTTATAATGTTTTAATTTTCCTTTTATTTTTCAGAATATTTTAATACAACGAGTTGTTATTGATCTTTTTACTAAACCTTTTTCTTCGACGCACAAAAGATAAGTTTACACCGCAAACAGCTGCCGCCCCGCCGATAAAGGCGCCATAAAGCAGTTTAGTCATAATATAACCCATGGAATTCAACTGCGGCACCATAATACCGCCAAATGCCAACGTGCAGGCTGATAAAATTAATCCTATCCAACCACCGTGTTTCCATCCCTGCCAACGGGCTGTCATTCCTCCCATCAACCCAGCTACTGCCACCGCCGTAAAAGCAATTAGTTTCAAATATGCAGTAAGATAATATAACTTCCCAGTACCCGTAACAACCCATAAGAATAAAGCACCGTAACCAATTATCAAAACAATAAACCCATAAGAAACACCCTTTATCAAAGCCCTAACTTTTAGCTGTCTCATACAGACACCTCCCTAAGTAAAAACATACTCATTGCATAATGTTTTAGACCTAATCGAGAATATGTCCTTGACTAAATATTTTACTTGGGCGAAAATTAAAAGGTGTTACTTTCAACAAGACTAGTTTAAACAGGAGAAAACCGCATGGAACGAACTGGACTAAAAAAAGATGCTAGACAAATGAAAGCGGATGCGCTATTACTGATGGTTGCCCTTGTTTGGGGGCTCACCTTTGTCAGTGTGAAAAATGCCTTAGTTGATATTTTGCCTTTTACTTTTAACGCTATTCGTTTTAGCCTGGCCTTTCTGTTTATGCTTTTATTCTTACGAAAGANCATTTCCTCAGTTTCGAAAAAGTGTGCTGCAACAGGTATTATTATCGGCAGTGTGCTTTTTGCCGGTTATTCATTTCAAACAATCGGCCTGCAATACACAACTGCTTCTAACGCCGGTTTCATTACCGGATTGTCCGTCGTATTAGTGCCATTATTCTCTGTGGTATGGCTAAAACAAGTCCCTTCCCCATATGCTATGTTGGGTGCATTTTCTGCAGCATTTGGTTTAAGTTTTCTTTCGTTAAGCATTCCATTTAGTATTAATATAGGGGACTTATTAGTTCTGTTTTGCGCGGTAAGCTTTGCCTTACATATCATATTGATTGGACGATATATAAAGCTCTATGACACCCTAACTCTAGTTACCATTCAGATAGGAACTGTGGCAACCCTAAGCACTATTTGCGCCTTGTTGCTGGAAAGGCAGGAGTTAGTATTTTCACCCAATGTAGTATCGGCCCTGCTGGTTACCGCAATTCCCGCAACCGCCTTAGCATATTTAATCCAAAACTGGGCCCAAAGGTTCACAACCCCCACCCGCACAGCGATTATTTTTTCTATGGAACCGGTCTTCTCAGCTATATTTGCTGTTATACTTCTGTCAGAAACCTTAAGCGGCATGGACATTCTCGGGGGCATACTTGTGCTCTCAGGTATGCTGATGGCCGAATTGAAATACTAATATACGTCGTGCACAACCAACAACGATAGGCTGAAAGCCTAAAAAGGCCTGTATTGCTACAGACCTTCACTTAACAATTCACTTAATCCTTGCAACAAGAGTTCCTTCCCCTCACCGGTGTCAGCAGAAAACTCTATAACAGGCTGTTGGGCCGGCAAATCCAGAGTACGTTTAATCAAGGAAAGCTGTCTGTGGCGTTTACCTTTGGCAACCTTATCCGCTTTGGTTGCGACCAAAATAACCGGTATATTATTCACTACCAACCACTGAACCATCTGTTTATCGTCCTCAGTCGGTTTGTGACGAATATCCAACAGCAGTACTACCCCGCGCAGTTGTTCACGTTTACTCAGGTATTCCTCTATCATTTTACCCCATTGTTTTTTCACCGATATAGGTACTCGGGCAAATCCATAACCAGGCAGATCGACCAACATAAATTGCTCATTGACCATAAAAAAGTTAATGGTCTGGGTGCGCCCCGGTTGTTTACTAACCCTGGCCAATTTCTTTCTGCGGACCAACTTATTTAATAAGGATGANTTTCCTACATTNGACCNCCCGGCAAAAGCGATTTCGGANATATCCTCTTGGGGATACTGGCTTAGTTTTACGCCGCTTTTTACGAATTCGGCATTTCTAATCTTTACCATTCACTAATGCCCCACGTAATACTTCATCCATATGTTCTACAAGTACGAAATCCATTTTGCGCCTTATGCTGGACGGTACCTCCTCCAACTGTCTTTTATTATCCTTAGGCAGCAGTACCTTCTTGATGCCCGCCCGGTGGGCTGCCAACATTTTTTCCTTAATACCGCCAACCGGNAGCACCCGCCCTCGNAGCGTTATTTCACCNGTCATAGCTACGTCTCGGCGAATCGGTTTTCCAGAAAGAGTAGAAGCTAAAGCAGTAGCCATGGTAATACCTGCTGAAGGGCCATCCTTTGGAATAGCTCCTTCAGGTACATGAATGTGAATATCATTTTTCTCATGAAAATCCTCAGGGATTCCTAGTTCTTTAACTTTAGAACGTACATAACTAAAACTTGCTTGAGCTGATTCCTTCATAACATCACCTAATTTACCGGTCAATGTTAACTGCCCTTTTCCTTTTAATACTGTAGCTTCAACACTTAATACATCCCCGCCGACTTGAGTCCATGCTAAACCTGTAGCGACACCTATTGCGTCTTCCTTTTCAGCCATACCAAAGCGATACTTAGGAATGCCCAAATACTTCTCAACATTCTTAGCGCTAATCTGAGCAGATTCTACATCTCCGGCCACAATATCTCTTGCGACTTTCCGACAAAGCGTCCCTATCTGGCGTTCCAAACTTCGTACACCTGACTCCCGGGTATACTCTCTGACAATTCTACGGAGAGCGTTTTCCGATATTTCTAACTGCTGGCCCTTCAACCCATGCTCTTCCAGTTGTTTCTGCACCAAATGTCTCTCAGCTATTTTGACCTTATCGTGCTCTGTATAGCCTGAAATATCTATTATTTCCATTCTGTCCAACAAAGGACGAGGAATGTTATANTGCACGTTAGCGGTGGTGATAAAGAGCACCTGAGATAAGTCGAATTTTTCTTCAATGTANTGGTCACTGAAAGTATGGTTCTGCTCTGGATCCAATACCTCAAGTAAGGCGGAAGACGGGTCCCCACGAAAATCAGTTGTCATTTTATCTATTTCATCCAACAAAAAGACAGGGTTCCTGGATTCCGCTTGACGCAGACCTTGAATAACCCGCCCTGGCATAGCACCAACATATGTCCGCCGGTGGCCGCGAATCTCTGCTTCGTCCCTTACCCCCCCTAAAGACATACGGACAAACTTTCTCTTCAATGAACGGGCTATAGATTTAGCCAAGGAAGTTTTACCAACCCCCGGCGGTCCGACGAAGCAAATAATGGGTCCTTTCAATTTCTTAGATAACTTTCTAATTGCCAAGTATTCCAAAATACGATCTTTGGCTTCCCTAAGCCCGTAATGGTCCTCATCCAGTATTTCTTCCGCCGCCTTAATATCCAGTCGATCCTTAGTTTGTTTA
>JGI25321J50212_10001447_pt1 | contig 20269 bp, 18 predicted proteins | sample AutmiccommuBRH23_FD_50212 | JGI IMG/M metagenome (IMG submission 50212)
ATGGGTGTGAGGGCGCAGATTGTCGACGGACGGAGGATAACGGATGCCCCTGGCCTTGAAATTGCCCTGATGGTATATGCCGGACTTATAAATAAAAATATCGTGGCAGGCCTGCAGGCAAGGGCTTGTAACGCCATTGGCCTGAGTGGCGCAGACGGCAATGCCATCGTAGCCCACAGGCGCCCGGTAAAAGAAATAGACTTTGGCTTTGTGGGAGATGTGGACAAGGTGAACCAAAATAGCGTTACAGCCTTGCTCCACGCGGGGCTGGTACCCGTGTTTTGTGCCCTCACCCATGACGGTCAGGGGCAGATGCTCAACACCAATGCAGATACCATTGCTTCGGAAATTGCCATTGCCATGAGTGCCTTGTACACGACAACATTATTTTATTGCTTCGAAAAACAAGGAGTCCTCATGGACAGGCATGATGAGGCATCGGTGATCAGGCATATTGATGCCAACCGCTACCGGGAACTTCTGGATAACGGAAATATAGCGGATGGGATGCTGCCCAAAATGGAAAATTGTTTTCACGCCCTGAAAAGACAGGTAGCAAAGGTTTGCATAGGTGATATGCGTATGTTGCAGCCGGGGTATAGCCATTATACCACGATTACGCTATGAAGAAAGATGCCTCCATATTAACGGCTGAAGCCATCGGGCTCTTGCAACAACTTATTGCCATCCCTTCCTTTTCAACAGACGAAAGCAAGACTGCCACCGCCATAGAGCAGTGGTTTAGCCGCCAGGACATCCCTTGCAGGCGCGAAAAGAACAATGTGTACGCTTTTAACAGGTTTTATGATAAAGCAAAACCCACCTTGCTGCTTAATTCACACCACGATACGGTGACCCCGAATGACGCGTACACCAGAGACCCCTTCTCCCCTGCCATAGAGGATGGTAAATTGTACGGGCTCGGCAGTAATGATGCAGGCGGCTGCCTGGTTTCGCTTTTAAGCACCTTTGCTTTTTTCTACGCGGAGGAGGGCCTATCACATAATTTGGTGATAGTGGCATCTGCAGAGGAAGAAAATTCCGGCCCCAACGGGCTGAACAGTATGCTAAAGCTACTACCTGAAATTGATGTGGCCATTGTAGGGGAACCAACCCAAATGGAGCTGGCCATCGCGGAGAAAGGCCTGGTTGTATTTGATGGCGTAGTCAGCGGAACGCCCTCCCATGCCGCACATCCGAATAACGACAATGCCATTTATAATTCGATAAACGTGTTGCAATGGTTCCGGGATTATACCTTTAAGAAGGTTTCGCCCGTACTCGGGCCTGTTAAGCTCACGGTAACCCAGCTAAGCGCGGGCAGCCAGCACAATGTGGTCCCGGCAAAGGTCAACCTGGTTGTAGATGTAAGGGTTAACGATTGCTATACCAACCAGGAGATTGCCGACATCCTGCAGCAGGAGGCTCCCTGCCAGCTCACGCCGCGTTCGCTGAGACTCAATTCGTCGTCCATTGAAGCATCCCACCCATTAGTTCGATCCGGTATCGCACTGGGGAGGAAAACATACGGGTCACCTACGCTGTCGGACCAGACCGCACTCAGTTGCCCATCCCTCAAGCTCGGTCCCGGCGATAGTACCCGGTCCCATTCGGCTGATGAATTCGTTTTCGTCCATGAAATTGAAGAGGGGATCGCTTTGTACATTCAAATCCTGCAAGGGTTTTTAATGCCCGGTAAAAAGATATAATTTCAGCCGTCTGAGGGATTAATTTTCAGGGAGGGATTGGAAAATGANTGAAGAACTTAACAACATCATAAGGGATAGCCCTNTACGCTTCTCAGGAAGGATCGGCTATCGGATAGAGGTACGATAGATTACGGAATGCCTGATCAGCAGGAGACAAAAATAAGGACCTATGAAACTTTGGGATAAAGGAACAAGCGCAGACAAAAAAATTGACCGTTTCACGGTTGGCAATGACCGTGAACTGGACCTGCTACTTGCCAGGTATGACGTAATAGCTTCCATTGCCCATGCCAGGATGTTGGAAAAAATTGGATTGATCAGCGCTGACGAAAGTGCCGCCCTTGTGCGGGAGCTTAAAGAGATCGGGAAGGAGATAGAAAAAGGCGGATTTAAAATAGAGGATGAATTTGAGGATGTTCATTCCAAAATTGAATTCCAGCTGACAAAAAAACTGGGGGATACCGGGAAAAAGATACACACAGCCCGCTCCAGGAACGACCAGGTGCTGGTGGCCATGCAATTGTTCCTGAAAGATGAATTGCAACTTATTAAGGCTGCTGTGAAGACCTTGTTTGATCTATTGCTGAACCTTGCCGAAAAGCACAAAGGTACGTTGCTCCCCGGCTATACACACCTTCAGGTAGCCATGCCTTCCTCCTTTGGCCTATGGTTCTCGGCCTATGCCGAAAGCCTGGTAGACGACATGATGTTGCTGAATACGGCCTATGCCACGGCAGATCAGAACCCCCTGGGAAGCGCGGCGGGCTATGGAAGTTCATTCCCTATTGACAGGAGTTTTACAACCCGGGAACTGGGTTTCGGAACAATGAAGTACAATGTGATAGCGGCCCAGATGGGAAGGGGAAAGGTTGAGAAAACTACGGCTTTCGGGCTTAGCAGTCTGGCCGCGACCCTGTCTAAACTCGCAATGGACATTTGCCTGTATATGGGCCAGAATTTTAACTTTATTTCCTTTCCGGATACCCTTACCACAGGCAGCAGTATTATGCCACACAAGAAAAATCCCGACGTGTTCGAACTGATAAGGGCAAAATGCAATAAAATCCAGTCGGTCCCCAACCAGTTGACCCTGCTCACCAATAACCTGCCCAGCGGGTACCACCGAGACCTCCAATTAGTTAAGGAGGTAATAATCCCGGCCCTGCAGGACATGAAAGCCTGNCTGGAAATGATGGCCTTCAGCCTGAAAGAGGTTCGGGTGCAGAGCGATATCCTGAATGACCCAAGGTACGATTACNTGTTCAGTGTAGACACCCTCAACGAGATGGTTATGCAGGGAATGCCTTTCAGGGATGCCTACCGGCAAATGGGAGAAGCCATTCAAAAGGGGGAATACAAGCCTAAAAAGCTGGTCAGGCATACCCACGAGGGCAGCATAGGGAACCTCTGTCTGAATGAGATCCGCCAGAAAATGCAACTTCAGTATTGAGTCGAACTTAATTTGGCGAAGCCAGTATTATTGCGGAACTTAGAGATAAGAACCGGGGCGCACCCTTAATTTCTGGACCGTATGTATTGTCTGGTTTATCAATCCGAGGCCTCAGCGGCTCTTGTGCCTGCCGACATAGAGGCGCTGCTTGTTAAGGCCAGGGCATTCAACCACGACCAGGGTATAACAGGTTGCCTGCTCTATTTCCGCGGTTGCTTCCTTCAATACCTCGAGGGAAACCAGCTGAAAGTTCTTTCACTCTATGATCAGATACGGGCAGATAAAAGGCACTCAGAAGTTAAGCTGCTTACCCACTCCCAGATAGAAAAAAGGGAATTCAAAGACTGGGATATGGCCTATGAGAATTTTTATGGCGATAATGAACTGATCAATTACCTGAAACTTGTTGTAACTGACTTCCTGGAAGATCCTCTCAAAAAGCTGTCGCCCAACCCGTCCTCCGTGCAGTTCTGGGACCATGTAAGCCGGATGTTACTGAGCAGGCAAACCAGATGATCACATGATCATCCCAAGGTTAATGATCTCCTGCCTGGTCAGGTGGCGCCAGTGTCCCCTCGGAAGGTCCTTCTTGGTGAGGCCGGCAAATACCACCCGGTCAAGTTTACTCACTTCGTACCCCAGGTGCTCAAAGATGCGCCGCACTATACGGTTTCGGCCACTGTGTATCTCTATTCCCACTTCCTTTTTGGGTGCGTTTTGGATATAACTCACTTCATCTACTGTTACCTTGCCGTCTTCCANCTCTATTCCCTCNCGGATCTTTTTAAGGTCTGCCGCTTTCAGGTTCTTGTCGAGCACCACGTGGTAGAGCTTCCTGACGCCGTATTTCGGGTGCGTAAGTTTTTTGGCCAGGTCGCCGTCATTGGTAAACAACAACAGGCCTGTCGTATTCCTGTCGAGCCTCCCCACCGGCACCAGACGGGCATTGGTAGCATTGGTGATCAGTTCCATCACCGTCCGGCGGCCTTTCTCGTCACTGGTTGTAGTAATAAAATTCTTGGGTTTGTTCAACAGGATGTATTCCTTTTTTTCGGGGTTAAGGAGACGGCCGTCGAATCTCACTTCATCATTGCGCTTAACCTTATACCCCATTTCGGTAATCGTTTCCCCGTTCACCGTGACATTCCCCGCCGCGATATAGGTGTCTGCCTCCCTGCGGGAACAAACCCCCGAATTGGAAATATACCTGTTGAGCCGGATAAGGTCCGATTCTGGCGGGAGTATTGCCGGAGGCCGGGGGGCCCTCTTTATAGGGGCATTCCCCCTGGAGTAACTGCTTTTTTTAAACCTTCCGCCCTGCCTGCCGGAAGCCCGTTTATCGTTCTGATAGTCATCTCTGCTCATTGCCCGTTGAATTTCAGACAAAGGTAGGAAAGGGAATCCAATATTCAGGGGGTCGGTATCCTGTATCTCACCAGGCGCGTAGGCTTATTGTTATGTCAGGCTTTACACTTGAAACCGTGTTGGTGAGACGTGCTCTGGAAACAGTTCAGTCCGTCTGTGCCTGGCGGGAAATCGGTACATGCAAGGCTTCGTCCGTCAGCTGATTCTCTTTAAAACGAGGTCGATATCAATCAGCAGGATACTGAATACCCCTATTACTATTATGAACTTAAGGATGTTGTGCAGCCATACATAATGCTTCTTGGTTTGCGATTGCCATAAAAGGAAGGTAAAAAGTATCAGGAACCCGATGCTTGCCATAAAATAGAGGTACATATAACCTACCTTAAAGAAGTAAATCAGGAGGAAGGCAGGGATCAGGGTTAGTAGTACCAGTGCCGTAATGCACCACTTCGAAAAGCGGGTCCCGTAAAGAATCGGTACGGTCCTGTAGCCCTGGGCAATATCTCCGGCAATGCTTTCCATATCCTTTATCATCTCCCTTGCGAGGATCAGCAGGAAAAGGAAAAGTGCGTGTACAAAAATTACCGTTTCGAAATTCCTGTAATAAACAAAAACCACAAAAAAGGGGGTTATGGCCAGGGTCGCCGATATGAAATTCCCCACGAAGGGCATACGTTTGAGTTTATGGGAATAGAGCCATATGCCAAAGATGTAGGCGGAAAAAAAGATTACCGCCCGGAAGGAGACGTAGCTGGCCAGGATCACTGCCAGGAAATTAAGCGAGAAATAGGCACTTAATTTGGTCCGTTGGCTCACCAGCCTGTCGAGCATGGTTTTACGCGGCTTGTTAATAAGGTCCTTTTCGGAGTCGTAAAAACTGTTGATGATATAGCCTCCGGCAATTACAAGGGCGGAAGCCGCTACCAGGACAAATAACTGCAGATCGAGGATTACGCTCCTGAGAGGAAGGTCGTGGGCAAGGATATACACGGAGGCCAGGTACTGCGCCAGAACTATCATCAGGATGTTATACCCGCGTACAATAGAGAACAGGCTCAGCATTTTTAATAGCAGGAGTTTCTTCTTTCTGCTGAGCATGGAACCCGGGTTAGAAGTTGTAGACCACTTCCAATCGGTATCCCTCCAGGGCTTTTTTGGCTTTTTCGATATCCTCTGTAAAACCAAGAATATATCCGCCGCCACCCGAACCACAAAGTTTCAGATAATAGGCATTGGATTCTATCCCTTCTTTCCAGAGTTTATGGAACTCTTCGGGAATCATCGGTTTAAAATGGTTGAGGACCACATGGGAAAGTTGTTTGAGGTTCCCGAATAGCGATTTCACATTGCCGCTGATAAAATCTTCCACACAGGCATCGGTATGTTTAATGAACTGGTCTTTCAGGATTTTCCTGAAACCCTCCTGTTTCATTTTCTCCATAAAAATGTGGACCATAGGCGCGGTCTCCCCGCTCATCCCNCTGTCTAAGAGNAAAACGGCCCCTTTGCCTTCCGGGTTCTGCGAAGGGATACTCGTAGATTCTATATTGTCCTGGGAATTGATAAGGATCGGGAGGCTTAAATAACTGTTCAGCGGATCCAGGCCGGAAGACTTCCCGTGAAAGAAAGATTCCATCCTTCCGAAAATGGCTTTAAGCTTTAGTAGTTTCTCCCGGGTNAGGTTTTCAAGCACGGTTACCTTTTCATTGGCATATTTATCATAGACGGCCGCCACCAGCGCCCCGCTGCTACCAATCCCGTAACCCTGNGGAATTGAGCTGTCAAAATACATGCCCGCCTCAATATCATCCTTAAGTAACTGCAGGTTAAATGTAACCAGTTCCGGATCTTCCTCCTGCATGGTTTCCAGGTAAGCTGCAAAGTCTTTAAGCCCTTTATTGGATTTCCTTGCCGTTTCGCTCAGGGGCTCTTCCTTTTTCAGGGCACCCTTAAAAAAATTGTAAGGGATAGACAAACCTTTGGAGTCCTTGATGATGCCATATTCACCAAAGAGCAGGATCTTGGAATAAAATAAGGGTCCTTTCATATTAGCCGACATGCAGGTTGACCTTTCAGAGAACGCGCTCTTTGGGGCATAATTGCATAAGTGAATTTACATTTTTTTAGCACCAAAACCTATTTGATCGCAAATATACTTACCGTTTTCACAAAATGTTACCAAAGTTTCCTTAATAAATGCGTCGACCTGCCTGCTGATTTCCCGAGGGTACAACAGGTGCACGTTGGCCCCGGCATCGAGGGTAAAACATACCGGAAGCCCGCTGGCTTCCCGAAAAGCCCAAATATGGTTTATTATTTCAAGGGTATTCGGTTTCATCAAAATAAAATAGGGCCGGCTTGTCATCATCATCGCGTGCAGGCTCAGGGCTTCCTGTTCAACTATGGCGGTAAACCCCTCCAGATCTCCGGAAGCCAGCACCCCTTTCAATGCGTCGAGGCCGGCCAGGGCCTGTTCATAGCGGGCTGCAGCATAGGGATGCCCCTTCATCAGGCCATGCCCCAGGGTGCTGCTCACTTGTTTTTTACCCTGGTCGACAAGGAGGATTGTGTCCCTGAATCCCTTAAAAACACTATGCAGTTCATAGGGATACGGAATGGCATATAAATCTGAACTCCCGGCCGTCCCTGAATGTTCGCCCCAATGCATGACTGGCCCCTGGATGCTTCGTGTCGCGCTGCCCGACCCTAAGCGGGCCAGAAAAGAAGCCTTCAAACCAAAAAAAACATCATCCATACCGGGAACCGATTGCCTTTCCATATCCGCAAGGCAAAGTGCCAGGGCAGCCATGCCACTGGCCGAACTCGCTATGCCGCTACTATGCGGGAAGGTGTTGCTGGTATCTATTGTAAAATGGAAGTCCTTCACAAAGGGGAGGTAAGCGGCCACACGCTCCAGGAATATTTGGATTTTTGGCCGGAATCCCGGCTCCGCCACTGAATCGAGCAGGATTTCAAATGAAAAATCATCCGTTATTGTATTCCTGGGACTGTAAGAAATCCGGGTAGTGGTGGCCGATGCCTCCAAAGTAAAACTCAGCGATGGATTTGCAGGCAACTGGCCTTTCTTTTTCCCCCAATATTTCACCAGGGCGATATTGCTGGGAGCCTGCCATGTAATGCTGCCTTCCTGCTGCCGCACCTTATAGGGCCGGGGAATAAAATCATTTTCCGTCATCGCCTTGGTTGGTTTCAACAAAGATATGCCATCAACCAATTTTGCGGGCTTAGAATTAAATTTATTTACTACTTTCGAACCGATCAGCTGGCTGTTTTGAAGAAAAATATCTACTATATTGTCATTGCGGCAGGCATATGCCTGCTTATCGGATTCCTTTCGGGCTTTGCCACTCAGACTTCGATCGACAGTTGGTATGCTACCCTCCGTAAGCCGACTTTTACTCCCCCCAACTGGCTATTTGCCCCTGTTTGGACTGTCCTTTATTTGATGATGGGGGTAGCCGCCGGGATGGTATGGGCCAGGGGGTTTTACCATATCTGGGTAAAAACCGCCTTGTATTACTTTGGTTTCCAGTTATTGCTGAACGGGCTCTGGAGTATTGTCTTCTTCGGTTTCCAGGCCCCGTTTGCCGCCCTTTTATTGATCCTGGCACTGCTTATCCTGTTGGTGCTTACCATTAAATGGTTCAAGGTGGTAAGTGCAACCGCCGCTTATTTGATGGTGCCCTATTTTTTATGGGTTTGCTTCGCTACCTATCTCAATTACCGGATCTGGGCCCTGAACTGAAAAAGCCTGCTTTCCCTTAAACATCGTCGCNCTTCTCTGGCTTATATTTTTGGTTTCAAACGTCATCTTGCAGACCACTTTCAATNAAAGTCTAGCCATTGCCACCATTGTTAGCCACCTCCTGCTACACAGGTTACCACCGGATTATGATGTCTGAAATAAATCTTATACATTTAGTGGCCAGAGTTAATTGCCAACCTAAAGCCCTTTCATGGAAAAATTCATTCTTGCCCTGGATCAAGGCACTACCAGTTGCCGAGCAGTTCTTTTCAACAAAAAAGGGGAAATTGTATCCTCTGCTCAAAAGGAATTTCAGCAGCATTTTCCTAAGCCGGGCTGGGTAGAGCATGATGCCAATGAAATATGGTCAACCCAGGCAGGGGTGGCGGCCGAGGCGGTAACCAAGTCGGGCCTGGGCGGTAGTGATATTGCGGGGATAGGGATTACCAATCAGCGCGAAACGGTGGTAGTATGGGACAGGCATACAGGCAAGCCTATTTATAATGCCATTGTCTGGCAGGATAAAAGGACGGCAGCTTATTGTGATACCCTTAAGCAGCAAGGCAGGGAGCAGCTGATCCGGGAAAAAACCGGCCTGGTAATCGATTCCTATTTTTCAGGCACCAAAGTAAAGTGGATTTTGGACCATGTTGAGGGGGCCCGGGAAAAAGCGGAAGCAGGGGATTTAATCATGGGCACGATAGACTGCTGGCTGATATGGAAAATGACCAGGGGAAAGCTGCATATTACCGATGTCACCAATGCCTGCCGCACGCTTTTTTATAATATTAATACCATGGCCTGGGATGATGAGTTGCTGGAGCTTTTTAACGTCCCCGTGAGCATGCTGCCCGAAGTAAGATCATCCAGTGAGGTTTATGGCCATACAAGCCCGAATTTCTTTGCCGAAAAAATTCCCATAGCAGGAATAGCGGGCGACCAGCAGGCAGCGCTTTTCGGCCAGATGTGTACGCGGCCCGGGATGGTAAAAAACACATATGGCACAGGATGTTTTATGNTGATGAATATAGGCGACAAACCCATTGTTTCGCGCAATAACCTGCTGACTTCCGTGGCGTGGCAGCTTAATGGAAAAACGCAATACGTCCTTGAAGGCAGCATATTTATAGCAGGTGCCGTGGTACAATGGCTCAGAGACAGCCTGAAAATTATAAAAAACTCCGGGGATGTGGAAAAGCTGGCCGGAACTGTCGAAAGTTCGGAAGGCGTCTGCTTTATCCCCGCATTTGCCGGGCTGGGCGCCCCACACTGGAACCAGCATGCCCGGGGCACTATTTTCGGGCTTACCCGCGGGAGCACCGATGCACACATCGCCAGGGCGGCCCTCGAATCGATAGCATACCAGACTATGGATGTGCTTAAGGCAATGGAAGCGGATTCGGGCCTTGCCATAAAAGAATTACGGGTCGATGGTGGTGCCTCTGTAAACGATGCGCTCATGCAATTCCAGTCCGATGTATTGAACACAAAAACCGTCCGTCCCATGAATGTGGAAACCACGGTAATGGGTGCGGCATTTTTAGCCGGACTAGCCGTGGGATATTGGGATTCGCCCGAAGAAATTGAAAAGATCTGGGCAACAGGCCGCAGGTTTGAACCCACGAAAGACCGTGTTCCCGTTGAGGAAGGGATCCACAGGTGGTACAAAGCCATTGAAGCCCTGGAATACTGGAGCAGGCAAAATAAAACGTAAGTACATGACACCATTTATTGCGGAATTAGCGGGCACCGCCCTCCTGATCACCCTGGGATGCGGGGTGGTGGCCAATGTGATCCTTACCGGTACGAAAGGCGGTAATTCGGGCTGGATTGTAATAACCACAGGGTGGGCATTCGCAGTCTATGTAGGTGTGGTTGTGGCCGCCCCGTTCAGCGGGGCACATATCAACCCTGCCGTTAGCATAGCTTTGGCAGCTGCCGGAAAGTTTCCGTGGGGAGAGGTTCCCGGTTATATCCTGGCCCAGTTCCTTGGGGCTATGCTCGGATCGGGTACGGTATGGCTGGTATATAAACAACACTTTGATGCTACAGACAGCAAGGACTTAAAACTCGGGGTGTTCTGTACGGCACCGGCCATAAGGAAATACAGCTACAACCTGCTGAGTGAAGCGGTGGGAACTTTTGTGCTCTTGTTTGCAGTGCTGTACTTTACCGAGGCTTCGATAACGGAAAGCAATATGGTTATTGGCCTCGGCTCACTTGGTGCCATCCCGGTCGCCCTGACGGTATGGGGTATAGGCCTTAGCCTGGGTGGTACCACAGGGTATGCCATTAACCCCGCCCGGGATCTGGGACCGAGGATCATGCATGCCATCCTGCCCATCAAAGGAAAACGCAACAGTGACTGGTCCTATTCCTGGGTCCCTGTAGTAGGGCCCCTTGCCGGCGGGCTTTTGGCTGCCTTCCTCTCCTTGTTGCTTTCATAAACCCGTTATACCCTTTGCCGCAATGTAGGCGCCGGTCCAGGCATTCTGAAAATTGAACCCTCCGGTTATGGCATCCACATTGATAATTTCCCCGGCAAAGAAAAGGCCAGGCAGGCGTTTGCTTTGAAAGGTGCGAAAATCTATCTCCCGGAGGTCTATGCCCCCGGCCGTTACGAATTCTTCCTTAAAGGTGCTTTTACCTTCAACCTCAAAATCACAGGCGGTAAGTTGCCGTTTGAGATCCTGTAACTGCTGCCGGTTCATGTCGGCCCATTTCATAGTCCGGGGGATACCTGCCGCAAGAACCAGTTTGGTCCATAAGCGCCTTGGAAGGTCAAAAGCTTGTGTGCGAAAGACCGTCCGTTTTGCCTCAATTTCCTTTATCTCCGTAAGCAGCCGCATCAGGGCCCCGGCATGGTAATCGGGGAGCCAGTTTACCAGGATCCGGAACTTGTAGTTGTAATCATGGAGTGTACGGGCACCCCATGAAGAAAGCCGGAGTACTGCAGGGCCGCTAAGCCCCCAATGGGTAATCAGCAAAGGTCCTTCCGTTTCCAGGAGAACCTTGGGCAGTTTAGTATCCCTTAACGAAATATCAATCCCGGAAAAAGGCTTGTCCTTCAAAAGGAGCGCCACCCTCGCATGGGTACTTACGCCCTGCATCCCTTCCAGGCGCGCGTCTTTAATGTTAAAAGTAAATAAAGACGGTACCGGTTGTACAAGGGTATGGCCCAGGCGTTCGAGCAAGTGCCAGATTTTTTGGCTGCTCCCTGTGGCGAGAAGGAGTTTCCGGGCCCTGAATATTTCCTTGTTTGTTATGACTTCCCAGGTGGCCTCATTGGAATCGTAGCGCAGATCAACCACAGGGCAGCTGCGGTGGAGCTGAATGCCCAATTTATGGATGGCATCCATAAAACAGTCTATAATAGTCTGGGAAGTATCGGATTCCGGGAAGATCCTGCCATCATCTTCAATTTTCAGGACAACCCCCCTGCGCTGAAAAAATTCCATGGTGTCTCCGCTGCTGTAATGGTGGAACGGGCCCAGCAATTCCTTCTGGCCCCGGGGGTAGTTCATACTGAGCATCCCCGGGTCGAACTCGGCATGGGCGACATTACAGCGTCCACCCCCGGATACCCTTACCTTGGATAATACCTCCTTCCCCCTTTCCAGGATAGCTATTTTTAGCCTGGGATTGGCTTCTGCAATATGTATGGCTCCGTAAAACCCGGCTGCACCACCGCCTATCACNAATACGTCAAACATCAACGGAGACGTTCGGGGTAATTCGTAATTATTCCGTCAACTCCCAATTCCTTCATTTGTTCAATGTCTGCAGGTTCGTTAACCGTCCAGGTATACACTTTGAATCCTGCCTCCTTCATGCGGGCGACGTTAGCCGCATTAAGCGTCTTAAAATTGGGATTTATGGCCTCGGCTTTTAATTCCTCTGCTATTGAAAGCGCATCCAGAGGGTCCGATTCTGTCAGGATTGCAATCGGGACCTCAGCGTTCAACCGGCGCATTTCCTCCAATTCATCCCATTTAAAGCTGGAAATAAGGAAATCCTGTAAGGCCCATCCGTTATTCTTTATATAGGTATTGATAATAAAATTTACCCGGTCTGCAGTATTGGCTCCCTTCAACTCGATATTAAGGCGTACCTTATGGTCTATTTCCTTAAGGACATCCTGTAATTGCGGGATCCTGTGATTGCCTTCCAGCTTAAGCATTTTGAGTTCTACTATGTCGTATTCCTCAATCCGGCCACCACCGTTTGTGAGGCGCTCCAGACGGTCATCATGGAAAACGGCAATCTCTCCGCTTTTAATTTTGAACACATCTATCTCAATCATATCCACTCCCAGTTCCATTGCTTTCCTCACCGATGCCAGCGTATTTTCGGTTTCATGGCCCATTGCACCCCTGTGCCCGATAACCAGTGGATTATTTCCCATTTTTTCGCAACTTAAAATTCCGGTTGAAAGAAGGGTCCAGACGGTAATAACCCCCATTCTGTTTGTAAAATTCATTTGATATCAGATTTATTCCTTAATGTCAAACCCGCCGGGTAGGGTTATGGCTTGAAGGCGCCACCTGCCCTGGCTGCCCAAAAATACAATTTCGTACCGAAATGACGGGTACCTGCCAGGCACACCCAGGGAGCAACAGGAAAAGAATTTACTGTATCCATATTATTTTCATATATATTTTATTATATGCATAATTATTATTTAATACATTTATCATATTAACAACCAATTAACAACCCAATCAATGTTTACAAAACAAAATTTATTAGCCACCCTGGCCGGGTTTGCGGTCATGTTCCTTCTGGGCTATGCCATTTGGGGCATTGCCACTGTTGATTTTTTTGAAAGCCATACCATAACAAACGTTATGAAGGACCCGCCGGAGCTGCTCTACATCGCCCTGGGGAATCTTATTGCGGCCTTTGCCCTCAGCTCCCTATACGGCAAATGGGCACGCGGGGTGCACAGTTTTTCTGAAGGATTTCAGTTTGGCGCCTGGATTGGCGTCTTTGTCGGATTAGGAATGGGCTTGCTCTGGTTCGGCACCTCCAACATGCTGGATATGACCGGCCATTTGGTGGAAGCCGTTCTCGATATCATCTTCTACGGGATCATCGGAGCGGTAATTGCGTTGGTTTACAAGGCAACCGCCGTAAAGGCCTGAACTGCCTGAAGGGTTTCAGGGGGGCTCTGGTTGACCGGAGCTCCCCTTTTTTTTAGTCTCCCAGGCTGAGAATCAAGGACTCCAGCGGGGACAGTTCCACGCTTACGACTGCTGTGTCGCCCCGCACATAAAGCTGGTAATTTTCTCTCCCGCTTAATTTCTCCTTCATTTTATAGGTCCCTTCGTTTAGTTCCCATTCCCTGATAATTTCAGGGGGCAACCGCAGGTTAATGTTATAGGTGTGCGCCTCGTCGAAGTTACTTGTTATCAGTAATTTTTCCGTTTCGGACCAGCGGACAAAGCTGAGGACCTTATGGTTGTAGTTTTCGGTATGTTCCCTGTTGTAATAGTGAATATCGCGATATGCTCCCATAAGGGCGCTGCTGTTGATGGTGAAGTTGAGCAGGCGCTTATAAAAACCACGGAGTGATTTTTCTGCCCCGCTTAACCCTCCCCCGTCGAATTTCTTATTATTCATCCATCGCTGGTGTGCAGGGACCCCGATATAATCGAAGATCGAGGTACGGGAAGGCTTGCCGAAACCTGCATTCTCATGTGCCGCCTCCCCAACTTCCTGCCCGAAGTAGATCATGGTAGGGGAAGAACTGATGGTTGCCGACACAACCATTGCCGGTTTCCCCTTGAGGGCGTTGCCTGCAAATTCCGGACTTGCTATCCGCTGCTCATCGTGGTTTTCAAGGAAGTGGAGCATATGGTGTTCTATATCCTCCATGCGCTTTTGCACAACGGGCATATGGTCCGTCCAGCCATGCCCCTGCATGATATGCTTCAGGCTGTCGTAAAAATCAACCTTGTCATACAGGTAATCCATTTTGCCACTGTGGATAAATGCCCTGTAGCGTTCCGGGTTATATACTTCCGCCAGTAAAAAGGCATCCGGCTTTTTGTTCTTGATGCTTGAATTCAGGTAGCTCCAGAATTCAAGTGGCACCATTTCGGCCATATCGAAACGGAAACCATCCACGCCTTTTTCAAGCCAGAAGAGAGCGATGTCCCTGAATTTTTTCCAGGAATCGGGTACATCCCTTTTCTGCCAGAAGGCATAATGTTCCGCGCTGGATTTAGTTTCAAATCCTTCAGGAAGAGGCGTAAATTCGGGGGTGCCATCCGGCCTGATGCCATAGTTCACTTTAACCGTCTCATACCAGTCATGAAAGTCGGGCTGTGTTTTACGGGAACCATTACCCGTCCATTTGGCCGGTACTTCATCAAACCGGCCATCCGCCAGAGGATGTTCCTCGCCTCCCAACGGTTGATACCCTTCGCCTGCCACCGGCACAACAAACGCCTGGCCGGGGATATAATAAAAATTATTGTTCCGGTGGTATTCCCTGGAAGTATCGTCTGAGGCCCCGAAGGGTTCTAATCCTGCCGGGGTGGAGGAACCCTCGTAACGGCGGGCGACATGGTTGGGGACGATATCTATTATAAGTTTCAGCCCGGCCTGGTGTGTCCGCTCTATAAGTTCGGTAAATTCTTCCAACCTTCGCAGTGGGTCATCGGCAAGATCGGGGTTCACATTGTAGTAGTCTTTAACTGCATAGGGAGAACCTGCCCTGCCCTTCACCACGTCCGGATCGTCGGCCGTTATGCCGTATTCCGAATAATCGGTTACCAGCGCATGGTGTGGCACCCCTGTATACCAGATATAGGTTACCCCAAGATCCCTGATTTCCCGGAGCGCTTTTTCGTTAAAATCAGAGAATTTGCCTACTCCATTTTCTTCCAGAGTGCCCCAGGGCGTGTTGGTCGTATTCGTATTTCCGAACAATCGGGTAAAAACCTGGTAAACAACTTCCTTTCTTTTTCCCTGGGGGGCTTCACCCATAATCTGCTTTTCTTTTTCCATTGAACACCCCTGCATTATTGTAATGATCAATGCCGGCAACAGTGCTGCAACGATTTTCATTTTATTTGGCAACAGCCACATGTGGTTTTAGCACCAGGCGTTCTCCGTTTAGCCGGATAGACATTTCTTCTTTCCCATCGAGAATTAAACTGGTTTTATCATGGGTAACCGTCACCTGGAGGATGCGATGGCGGAAATTGATTTTAAAGGAATAGGATTTCCATTTTTCCGGGATCCTGGGGGAGAATGACAGCTTGTCGTTATGTATCCTCATCCCTCCGAAACCTTCCACTATGCTCATCCAGGTGCCGGCCATGGATGTTATATGCAGCCCTTCGTGTACTTCCTTATTGTAGTCGTCTAGGTCGAGTCGCGAGGTCCTGAGGTAGAAGGTATAGGCCTGTTCCATACGGCCGAGTTTTGCCGCCTGAATACTGTGGACGCAAGGTGAGAGCGAGGATTCGTGAACGGTAAACGGCTCATAGAAATCAAAATGCCGTTCAAGCTCTTCAAGGGTAAAATGGTCTTCAAAGATATAAAAACCCTGCAGGGTATCGGCTTGTTTGATGTAAGGGGAGCGNAGGATACGGTCCCAGCTCCACTTCTGGTTGATTGGCCGCTGGCTTTTCTCGAGCTTATCAACCTTAATGAGTTCCTTGTCGAGGAAACCATCTTGTTGCAGGTATACGCCGTGCTCTTCCGAATAAGGAAAATAAAGGTTCTCGGCTACTTTTTTCCAAACATCGGTTTCCGTTTCCTTTAGTTTGGTATGCCCTATGATCCTTTCATAGTCTTCCTTGTTCCCATCCTTAACTTTTGATAGTTGTTCCAGGGTAAAGCGGATGCACCAGCGGGCGAGNTAATTGGTGTACCAGTTGTTGTTTACATTGTTCTCATATTCGTTTGGCCCTGTAACCCCAAGGATAACATACTTTTTCCTGTACTCCGAAAAGGTTGCCCTCTGGCTCCAGAACCGTGATATGGCAATGAGCACTTCAAGTCCCATCTCCGGGATATAACTGTAGTCTCCGGTATAGCGGTAATAATTATAAATGGCAAATGCTATAGCCCCGTTACGGTGGATTTCCTCGAAGGTTATCTCCCATTCATTGTGGCATTCTTCCCCGTTCATGGTCACCATAGGGTAGAGGGCGGCGCCATTGCTAAAGCCAAGCTTCTTGGCATTCTCGATTGCCTTTTCCAGGTGGTTGTAGCGGTATTTCAGTAATTTGCGGGCTACTTCCTGATCTTTGGTTGCCATGTAAAAAGGAATGCAATATGCTTCCGTGTCCCAATAGGTACTTCCGCCATACTTTTCACCGGTAAACCCCTTGGGCCCTATATTGAGCCGTGAATCACGGCCTGTATAGGTCTGGTTAAGGTGGAAGATATTAAAGCGGATCCCCTGTTGGGCTTTCACATCCCCCTCAATGGTAATGTCGCTCATTTCCCAAATCTTTGCCCATGCCTTGAGTTGGTTTTGCAAAAGTTTATGAAAACCCAGATTCGTGGCTTCCCTGAGGACCTTTTTTGCAGCATCCACCAAAAGCTCCGGCTTATGATTACGCGATACCGTATAACCGCCAAATTTATGCAGGCTTACCGTTTCTCCTTTGCCAGCCTTTATTTCATAGCCGTGCTCCACCCGAAGTGCATCCTTATTTACTACCGGATCTATGTTTACTTCCCTGCCTTCATGGAATAGTTGGCACTCCATAAACGTACAGGTCTCAAAATTGGTTTTCATGGTATGGGCCTTTATAAAGGCCTGCCGACCTTCCGACAAAACTTCGGTAGTATTCCAGAACTTGTCGTCCCAGTTGCTGTCTTCATTGGTAATCCCGCTATCGAGATAGGGAAGGAATCTAAGTTTTGCCGCATTGCTCAGCAGGGTAACTTCATAGGAAATTGCCCCAACTTCGTCCAGGTCGAGGCTGAGGAAACGCGTAGCCTTAACCGCCACTTTGGGGCCTGCAGGCATCTTTGCCTCAAAACTGCGGCTGTACCAGCCTTCCTTCATATTGAGCTCCCTGCGATAATGCTCCACTGAGCTGCAGGTATTGAGGTCCAGGGGTTCCCCGTCCACCTCAAGGTTGATGCCTATCCAATTGGGTGCATTCAGCACTTTAGCAAAGTATTCCGGGTAGCCGTTCTTCCACCAGCCCACCCTGGTCTTATCGGGATAATAAACCCCGGCGATATAGCTTCCCTGAAAGGTGGCGCCGCTGTACTGTTCCTCAAAATTTGCGCGTTGGCCCATTGCCCCGTTGCCCAGGCTGAAAAGGCTTTCCGAAGATTTTACGCGGTCGCGTTCGAAGCCTTCTTCTATGATCGACCATTCATCTGCGAGTATGTAATCCTGATTCATCCGAATTAAGTTAGGTCTTTAATAAAGTTTAAATCTATTTCAGTAAAATCCCTGAAGGTATAATCTGCATTTCCCAGGATTTCGGGGTCGCCAATTCCAATGCTGGTCATCCCGGCACGATTAGCCGCTTCAATTCCGGCTACAGCATCCTCAAAGACCACGCAGTCTTCAGGTGGTACCCCAAGGTCCCGGGCTGCCATAAGAAAGACCTCAGGATCAGGTTTGGCTTTGCTTACCTCATTGCCATCAACCACCGAATTAAAATACGGCAATAACTTCACTTTTTCCAAAATAGGGCGGGCGTTTTTACTGGCAGATCCCAGTGCCATCGGGATCTTCCGGTCTTTCAGGTAGTTGAGCACCTTGGTGACATCCGGCAGGATCTCCGAACTATCCATTTCGTTAATATACGATAAATAATCGTCATTTTTTTCAGCCAGCCATGCGTCAAACTGTTGCTGACTAACCTGTAATCCGCCGAGTTCCAGAAGGATTTCAAGGCAACGCTTTCTGCTTACCCCTTTAAAGCGTTCATTCTGTTCCTCGTTAAATTCAATCCCAAGCTGGTCGGCAAGTTTCTTCCATGCCAGGTAGTGATAACCGGCCGTATCGACGATCACACCGTCAAGATCAAATATAAATCCCACTTTTCTCATGTTTTTCAAATATGGAGTGATTTCAATTTTGTTGTTGATTCCCGTTCAATCAGGGTTGCCGGTATGATTTCTGTTCTGTAGGACACCGACGACGGATCCTCCAGTTTCTCTATTAACATGGCTGCGGCAAGTGCCCCCATTTCTTCCCCGTGCTGGGCCACAACGCTGAGGGTGGGGGTCGACAATTTGGAGAGGATCCCATCGGTAAATCCTATCAGCGCAACATCCTGCGGAACCCTAAGGCCCATATCCTGCAGGATCCTCATACTTCGATGGGCAAAAATTTCATTTACGCATAAGGCAGCGTCGAGCTTGAGGGAAGCGAAATACGGGATGCTAAGTTCTTCCGAATCATAGCGGTAAGGGAGGCGGAGGACCCAATCCTTCCGGACCGGAATGCCATGATCCCGAAGAGCCTCATAATATCCTTCTTCCCGTTGTTCACTAACATTCAGGAATCTTTCGGTGGTCACCAGCCCGATCCGCTTCCTTCCGGCCTTAATGAGACTTTCGACAGCCATATAGGCCGCTTCCTTGTCGTTATTCACAACCTTATCGCAGGCAATCTGGTCTGTTACCCTATCGAAAAGTACAACCGGTGTTCCGCGGGCGACTACCTTTTTAATGTGATCGTAGTTATCCTTTAACTGGGTTTCGGCCGAAAGGGCCATAATAAATCCGTCGATACTGCCATTTGTGAGGGTTTCGATATTCAGGACTTCCCGGTCGTAGGATTCATCGGAAACACATACTATGACTTTGTAGCCTTTTTCGTTGGCGACTTGTTCTATCCCCCTGAAGACCGTGGTAAAAAAGTGGTGTACAATATCCGGGATGATTACCCCTATAGTATGGGTACGCCTGTTTTTAAGGCTTAGGGCAACGTTATTNGGCCGGTAATTATANAATTTGGCAAAGGCCTGGATCCTCCTTCTTGTTTCCACCCCTATTTCATCGCTNTCCTTAAGAGCTTTTGATACGGTGGAAATGGAAACATCCAATTCACGCGCAATGTGTTTCAGGGTTATGTTTCTTTTCAAAATAATAGCAGGGTTTTGAAGCGGAGTGAAAGTACTTCTTTTCAGATAAATCCTAAAAATATGTTTTATTTAACACTTCAACGTCAAACTTAAAACATTTTGTTAATTGCTTAATGTCGGGCGTCATAGAAAAAAAATGCTATATTTGTTCAGGTATTGACAATATTTACGCCCCATAAGTCAGGATCACATAATTTAAGTTGAGCAAGATTATGAGATCGCTATTTTCCAAAAGTTATTAACACGAAACCGTTTTCGTGAATGCTTAAACTATAAGGTAAAACATTTTAACAATTATTTTACATAAGTTAGACCTTGGAATTAAATTAACTAAACTTAAAAATTAACTATTTATGAAGATTACGCTACTAAAATGCTTTCTGTTGGTTGGAGCCTTTTTAAGCTTTGGACTGATGGAGGCGCAGGAGGTAACGGTATCGGGTACTGTTACAGATGAGAACGGTCCGTTACCCGGGGCCAGTGTTGTAGTTCAGGGAACTACAACTGGAACCCAAACAGACTTTGACGGGAATTATACCCTGGACGGAGTGCCTTCAGACGGAACTTTGGTTTTCAGCTACATTGGGTATGCTACCCAACAGGTCGCGGTAAACGGCCGTACCACCATTGACATCGCCCTTCAGGAAGATGCGCAGGCACTGGACGAAGTGGTGATTATAGGTTATGGTACCACAACCGTGGACGATGCCACAGGTTCGGTATCAGCGGTAACCGCAGAGGACTTTAACACGGGGGTAATTTCCTCTCCGGAACAGTTGATACAGGGAAAAACAGCCGGGGTACAGATTACCCAGACCAGCGGGGAGCCAGGTGCCGGGATCGATTTCAGGATCCGTGGTACAAACTCGGTAAGGTCCAACAACAACCCGCTTTTCGT
>JGI25321J50212_10001448_pt1 | contig 20266 bp, 21 predicted proteins | sample AutmiccommuBRH23_FD_50212 | JGI IMG/M metagenome (IMG submission 50212)
CCTNCACATTGTTCGGCAGACAGGAATCCGGGAAGCAGCGCATATCCTTTTTTATGCAGGGATCCGGCCACTTCGTCCCAGTCTGTATTTCCTATTCTCCAGGCTATCTGATCCATGATAATGTTGATTTTGCGACACGTAATTTTTTAACCTTCGGGAGCTGAACGAAAGTGTTTTTCAGCAATTACCGGCTAACCTGGCGGCTCATCGCACTCACTGGTATGCAATTAATTTAGCGGCGATAAGCCCTTTTTTACTTTACGGTATTGTGATAGGATTGCTATTGACCGACCGTTAGTTCCAACTGCGCGGCCTCCCATCCGATTATAGCGGTTTTTCTGGTACTTCCCCACATATAGTCCCCTGTCTGCCCGGTAGATCGGATGACGCGGTGGCAGGGGATAAGGAAAGCCACCGGGTTTCTCCCTATGGCACTCCCAACGGCTCTTGTAGCCTTTGGGTTCTCCATTTTCCTCGCAATGGACTGATAGGTGGATAAGTTGCCCATGGGGATCTTAAGCAGGGTTTCCCAGACTTTAAGCTGGAAAGGGGTTCCGTTCAGGTGTAATTTAATCTGATTCAACCGGCTCCAGTCGTGCTGGAAAATATGCAGTCCTTCCTGCTGGATTTTATCTGTTTTTTCGGTAAACACCGCATTGGGGAAGAGCGACTTTAGATGTTGCAGCGCCTGCTCCCTGTTTTCGGTAAATGCCATATGGCAGATACCCTTTCCGGTGGAAGCCACGATCAGGTTGCCAAAAGGGCTTTCGGCGAAGCTATAGTTGATCTTGAGGCTGGCACCGCCGTTCTTATACTCCCCCGGGGTCATACCTTCAATATTGATAAACAGGTCATGGAGCCTGCCGGTACCGGAAAAGCCGGTTTCCTGGGCGGCATCAAACAGCGATGTCTGCTTTTCTTTAAGCAATTGCTTGGCATATTCCAGGCTGATGTACTGCATGAATTTTTTCGGGCTTACCCCCGCCCAATCTGCAAAAAGACGTTGGAAGTGAAAGGGGCTGAGGTGTATGGTTTCGGCAATTTCACTTAAAGTCGGTTGCTTTTTGAAATTGGCCTGAATGAACGCTATGGCTTTTGCGACGCGGTCATAATTGAGTTGTTCCTGTGCTGTCATCACGCTGAATTTTATATGCCAAAAATAACCCGCATTTTCATACCGGGAAACCCGAATCTTGCTGACTTTGGCTTTTTGAATGCCTGTTGCAGAACCCTTTACAGGGCCTTTTCGGTCTGATAGGATTTTGGGGACTGCCCGGTATGTTTTTTAAAAAAGTTGGAAAAGTAAAACGGGTCTGAAAACCCCAGATTATAAGCTACATCCTTTACGAGTAATTTTTCGTAGGTCAGGAGCCGTTTGGCTTCCGAGGCGAGCAGGCCATATATGACGTTCTGGGCGGTTTTCCCCGTGTGGAGCCTGGAGAGTTCGTTCAATCTGTTATCCGTGGTGCCGAGCAATTCGGCATAGCGGCTTACAGGCTTTATTTGCCCGAAATCTGAGCGAACCAATTCCAGGAATTTCAGGAAGAGGGCATCGGGTTTCCAGATTTCATCACCCCGGTTGACCTTCGACCTGTTAATCGCAACCAACAATAGTTCTATTCCGGAATGTATGGAAATAAGATACTGATAAGGCCGTGCAAGCAGTTCTTCTTTCATGCGGATCAGTAGCCCCAGGAAATATTCTTTGTCTTCTAACGGAATGACTTCGTTCATTGCAAAATGGCAAAACAAGCCATTCTCAAAAACCAGTTCAATGTCGCTGTCATTTTTACAGAAGAAATCAAGGGTAAAAGTGAGGATAAAGCCCCTGGCATTCGCATAGTCCTTCAAATAATGTACTTGTCCGGAGGTGATAGTCACCACCGATCCGGCAGGCAATTCCAATTCGTTTTCATCGGCAACNACCCTGGCACAGCCTTCCGTACANTAGAACAGGACATATTTCATGATACGCCCCGGAATATCCCTGCCGTGCTCCTCTTCAAATGCGTGAATGCCCACCATCAATCCCCGGATGTGTTAAAAAATTTCCGTACCACCGTTTTCAAGTATGGCAGGCACCCCCCGGGGGATGCCTGCGCGATGCTGCTGAACTGTTAATTTACGGAATTTATGCATTTGTAAATTCATCCGGCAGGACCTTAATTTCGCATTTAAAGTGTTTCACCAGTTCAATGATTGCCTGCCGGTTCACCACATCCTCTTTTCCGTCAACCCGGAGTATCCTATCGCAATCCTCCAGATCGAAATTCATTTCGTATTGCGGGAATTCCTTTTGAAGCCGATCTAAAATATTATTGGCTTGCAGGCGGGAAGATACGTTTGTGCAAAAAATTTCAATCATAACCTTTAATAGCTATAAGCGGATGTCCCATATAAAGACATTTGTTAAAGTACCTCTTTAGGATCCGGGCCTTCTATAGAAAAGCAGGGGCGGCCTGCTATTGTTGCCCCGGGCAGTTTACCATCCAGCGGATTCCGAAGCGGTCTGTAAAGCTTCCGAAATAATCGCCCCAGAACTGATCTTCCATGGGCATTTCAATTTCCCCATCCTTCGAAAGGCCGTTAAACAGCCTGTCTGCTTCCTCCCGGGTATCCGGACTTAGGGAAATATAGAGGTTGTTACCATTCACNAGCTTATGGCCGGCCGAANGCAGGATGTCGGAGGCCATCAGTATGGTCTCCTTACCTATTGGCAAGGAGATGTGCATGGTCCTGTTCTTTTCAGCTTCAGGCAGCCCTTCGCTTCCAGGGGCATCTGTCATTTTCATATTAGCGGTAAACTCGCCGCCAAAAACCGACCTGTAAAAATTAAATGCCTCTTCGGCCTGGCCGTCAAAATTTAAATATGGATGTACTGTCATGAGGTTAAAATTAATTAATTATTGATAAAAAGTTGATATTTCCTACAAAAGTCAGAGCGTTGCCGGTTTTACATCCCCGGCGTAAGCCTGTTTGTAGTAATTTGTATAAGAAACCGCCAAAATGAGCAAAAAGATTACCGGTAGTACCGCACCAATGCCAAAGCCATCCACCACCCAATTACTGACCATGGCGGAAATGAAATTGAAAGTAAAGCCTGCATAGGCCCATTCCTTCATGCGTCGGGGAATTCCCGGGATTATCAGTACCAGGGCCCCGCTTACCTTGAAAACGGCCAAAAGCACCCCGAAATATTCGGGATAGCCAAGATGCCTGATTCCTTCTTTTGCTAATTCTGTTTGTGAAGTGAAAGCCGGTAACACCCCTTCAAAAATGAAAATGATGCTCGTGGCAATCCAAAAGATAATTTTGTTTTTTTTCATTGTTATTGCATTTAAGAGATACTTGATTTCAGAATTCCGGATCAACGGACGTTTAGTTTACTCAATACTTATGGCTGGCCCTGGCNTGCCGCGCCTTAGTACTTTTCACAGTATAAAATTAAGGCCTTGGCTGCTGGGAGCGGCGGTGCAAAAACGGCAATAATCAGGGGGCATTACGCCATCTGTTGCCCTATTTCAAAATTTCAACGGAATTATCCCTTTAATAAGTGGACCTCCCGGTCTTTCATCCCGTAAACAGGATGGCCAGGAAATTTCAGCGCACCAGGGAATGGATTAAAATTTCCGTTTCCTTTCCTTTTAACTGCACACTTCCCAGGAGCCTGCTCCGGAATTTTTTACCTTTATTAAAGAGCGCCAGTAATTCGGAGCTTATCAGGATTTCCTGTTTAAACTCGCCGCACATACCCAGGATACGGGCAGCCGTATTCAGTACATCGCCGGAATAGGTAATATCCCTTTTTACGATTCCGATTTCGCCTGCGACTACGTCGCCGGAATGGACTCCTGCTTTGAAAGATGGTACCAGGCCATATTGTTTCCTGTATTTTTCCTGCTTTTGGGCGATCGCTGATTTAATATCGAAGAAGCATTGCAGGCAATGTTCTTCCTGAAGTCCTTCCCCGTACTCCCATGCTACCACCACCTCATCGCCAACATACTGGTAAATGCTGCCCCTGTTTTCTATTATGGGATCGGTAATATCTGCAAAAAAGTCCTTCAGCAGCCTGTGATAGGCCTGATTGCCCAGGCGCTCAGCTATGGTGGTGGAGTCATCCAGGTCCAGGAACATAAAGATCCTTTTTTCGGTTTTCGGGCTGTTGTATTTCCCTTTAATGATATTCCAGAAAGTCCTGTGTCCGAACTTATTGCTTACCTGCAGCAACAATTGTGTGATCCCGACAATAAAGGCCCAGGCCATTGCATTTTTTAAGGGGTAGGCATCGGTAATAAAACGCATGAAAGCCACCTGTGAATTAGGATCAGATAGCGGGCGGCCGGTTTGTACAGGTACCAGGATGCTTCCCATGACCAGGGTAACTATGGCCACCACCAGGATAAAAGTCGCACTTACCACCAGGATGCTGAACCCATAGGGTTTTTCCCTGTATTTTTCGTTTACATAAAATACCAGGACACTACCACCCAGGATTGCGCCAATGAATCCGGCCCCCATATTCCTGAAGAGGGCAATTGCAAAGGAATATTCCGGGCCAGGCCCCAGGGAAATATCTGTTTGCAAAACAAGATAGTCATATACGGTAATGACAATTCCCATTACCAGCCAGGCAGCCGTAATAATGGCAAGGAGTTTGAATTTTATACGGGTAGCGGTTTTCATGGAACAATCCTGTTTCTATAATTATTTTTTTCCGGGAGCAAACATGCGAATTACCATCCCGGCCGTTATTTCCTGTAATGAAACAACCATTTATTGCCGTATTTGTCTGTTAATCCCCCAAACAGGTCCCCCCAATGCGTTTCTTCGAGCGGATGGGTGGCTTCTCCTTCAGTCTGCAGATACTGATAATATTTTTTTATTTGCATTTCACTTTGGCAATCCACGAATATGGAAACCGTATTCCCGTGCAGGAGTTCTTCATCCCTCATATCAGTACCCATTAAAATCATATTTGCCTTTTTCAGGTAAGCCTGGACGATCATATTTCTCAACCCTTGCGGGAAATTGAATGGTCCCGGGGTATCGCCAACGGTCTGAAACCTTAATTCGCCACCCAGGCAGCCCTGATAGAATTCCATAGCTTCCCTGCAATTACCGCTGAAGGTGAGATAAGTAACTATATGACTCATCCGCGTTTTTAAGATTCAAACAAAGTTGGGAAAGTATCCTGACAAAGGAAGGGTGGAATAGCGGCTTACATAGAGGGGGATTCAGACAAAATTCGCAATAGATACCCTGGTGGAGGAAGCTTGGCAGCTTAAATTTTATCCAAGCCTTTTATAAGGGGTATTATGACGGATGCTTCCGGAATATACCACCTATGCCTGTTTTTATTTGATTGCTGCTTTTCCCGAGCACCGGCTTTATTAGTTCTGCGACTTCAATAATATAATTATTCCAACGGTGAGGGAGATAAAATTGCAGAAATAATTANCTGAAATCATTAGGCTGGTTGGTCGTAAATGTTGGNATAAAGACAAAGGCCGTAATGGTGTTAACAATCGGGAGATAGTTGATGGGGTCGACTGATTTTGCTACTTTTGGAAGATGAAGCGTGTAGCCATTTTAGTGCCGGAATCCGCGGTAATTGAAGCTGTGGCTTCCCCACAATATATGTTCAGTGCTGCCAACCAGTTTATGCTGTCGGCAGGGCGGCAGCCCTTGTTTGAAGTTCAGCTGGTAGGGTGTCAAAAAGAAGTGCGGTATAGAAACGGCATGTTTTCCGTGCATCCCAGTGCCTTGCTGGAGGAAGTAACGGAAACAGACCTTGTTTTAATCCCGGCCCTGTTCGGGGATATGAAAACCGCCGTGACCCTGAACAGTGCCGCCATCCCATGGATCGTAGAGCAGTATAAGAAGGGGGCGGAAGTAGCATCCCTTTGCGTAGGCGCCTTTTTACTTGCTTCAACGGGCCTGCTTAACGGAAAGAAGTGTTCTACACACTGGGCTTATTACCAGGAGTTTAAGGAAAACTTCCCGGAAGTGGAAATAGTCGATGGCGGGGTCATTACCGAGGAAGATGGCATCTATTCGAGTGGCGGGGCCAATTCTTACTGGAATTTGCTGCTGTATTTGCTGGAGAAATACACAGACAGGGATACGGCCATCCTGGCTTCCAAATATTTTGCAATCGATATCGACAGGGAAAACCAGGCAGCCTTCATGATGTTCCGCGGGCAGAAGGATCATAATGATGAACAAATAAAAAGGGCACAGGAGTTTATTGAGGATAATTTCCACGAAAAAATTAAGGTTGAGGAACTCGCCGACCTGGTTGCCGTGAGCCGCAGGAGCTTTGAAAGGAGGTTTAAACAGGCTACGGATAACACGGTATTGGAATACCTGCAAAGGGTTAAAATTGAAGCGGCCAAACGAAGTTTTGAATCGAGCCGCAAGAATATCAGTGAAGTGATGTATGATGTAGGCTATACGGACATGAAGGCATTCCGGAACCTGTTTAAAAAAATCACCGGCTTAACCCCCATAGGATACAGGAATAAGTATAATAAAAGGCCTGAATAAGTCAACTCATAGCGTTTCCAATCGAAAACCGATAAACCAATTAAACCGTGTCTGGTCCGGCCTTTTAAAAGGAGTTATAGCCAAGCTCGGTGGTTCTGTTCGGTGCTTCCTGTGTAAATTATAATTTTATACAATAAGTCCGTCTCCCTNAAAGGCCTCCCGATCCAGNCGGAATACAAAGCAGTCGTCATCGCCAAACCTTTTCTTTTCCACGAACCGGAACCCCATCTTTTTATAAAAGGCGTGCGCCCTTGTATTCGTTTCCAGGGGGTCTATCAGCACTGCTTTAACGCCTTTATCGGAAAAGCAACGTTGAAGCGCAAGCCGCATCATTTTTGTGCCGTAACCCTTACCAAGATCCTCTTTCATCCCTATCCAAATATCTATGGCACGTAAGTTTCCGGCCACCTCTCCCCAATAATGGGATTCTTCCCTGGCGGGGTCAATGATTTGAATAAAGCCAACGGGCCTTCCTTCCGTTTCAGTTATAAGCTGTTCCCTCCAATCAGGTCTGCGNCCGAGTTCGTTTTCCCAATCCCAGTCGTCATTGGGGTCCGATTCAATAACATGAGCCTGCTTATCCCAGATACGGAGCAGTTTTAAATCCTTTAATTCTGCATTTCGTAAAATCATTTCTGCCTCAGTGGAAGAGGGGCTTCTAATCTGCCTGNGCCCTGTTTTGCATTACATGCAGGGCACCTGCCCCTTATGATTTGGCNAACCTGGTTTTTAAAATCATCCACAGTGCCTTCAGGCCTTTAACAAGGAACAATACCGCCATCCCCACCACAAGGCCAACGAAGAAATCTTTAAGTATTCCCGGCATCCAATTCAAAAAGTGGTGGAGGAATTCAATATTATGGACAAAAATTCCGCCAGCAACCAACAGTAAAGCAAGGGTACCGATAATGCCCAGTGCCTTGATAACCACAGGCAATGCATTAATCAGGAATTTACCCAGGTAATCAGACAGGCTGTTTTTATGATCGTTAATGGCGACGAGCCTGGCCCCGAATTCGTCCATCCTTACAATCAGAGCAACGATCCCATAAACCCCAACTGTGGCCAGTAGAGCAATCAGCGACACCACCATGATCTGCGTGGACATTTTTTCCTCAGCAACTGTCCCAAGGGCAATGATGACTATTTCTACGGAGAGAATAAAGTCTGTAACGATAGCGGAACGGATCTTCTCTTTTTCCAGGCCAAGGACTTCTGTTTTACTGAGTTTTTCAAATTTTCTCTCCACAGGTTCTTTATGATGGGGCACNAAGATTTCATACACTTTTTCCGCACCTTCATAGGCCAGGTACAATCCTCCCAGCAGCAGAATGACGGTCACTGCCCAGGGAACGAACCCGCTGAGGAGAAATGCCAGGGGAAGAATGATCAGTTTGTTAAGGAACGAACCTTTTGTTATGGCCCATAAAACAGGGATTTCCCTGTTCGACAGGAAACCGGATGCCTTTTCTGCATTAACGGCTAGGTCGTCTCCCAAAATTCCCGCGGTTTTCTTAGCCGCCACTTTGCTCATTACGGATACATCATCCATGAGGGTGGCAATATCGTCGAGCAACGCAAAAAATCCGGATGCCATAAAAAGTTAAGGGTTTAAAAGTTTGCAAAACTTTGCCCAGGGTCCACTGCGGTATTAAGGCAGTCCGCCGGACCAGCAGCCATCGCCACCGCTGTCATTCGAAACCGGAACCCCGGCCTTGAGCCTGCAAGTTATGCAATGCCGGATTTATAATAAACCCAAAATCATTCCTTTTTAACCCATCCGGAAATGAATTTGACTACAGTACTTAGAAAAGCCCGGAATGTAAGGCAATTAAAACTGAGCGCAGCCATCCTTACTGGTTCTGCAGTCGTGTTCTTCGGATTCCTGGCCATGCTGAGGAATCAGGTTTTTATCTCCGATGTCCCGTGGATGCGGGGGATGATAACCCATCACTCCCCGGCAATAATGACCAGCGAGCAGGCAAATCTCAGGGATTCCAAGGAAAAAGAGCTTTCACGCAAGATCATCGCGACCCAAAAACGCGAAATGGCGGAAATGCAAAGGATTATCGACCGCCTGTAAAACAGTAAGCCCGGGATTAAGGTTTGCCGGAATAAGCTGTACCTTTCTCTTCAGGCTCCAGTTAATTTTTATCAAAAAGCCAATGGCAGGTTTCGGGATAAAAGGTACCTTGTAGGTAAGTTACCAACCAGGAGATGAAAAAATCAAAGTATCGCAATTATGCCAAACCTTCGCCGTAATTTCCTAAAATCTAACTTGTTTTTGGGGTTGTGGACTGCAGTCTCCGGATTATCGGGAAGCAGGGCTGCTATCCCCGGTACGCATTATGCGCTGCCACATAAATTGCCTATGGAAGCATCATTAGTTAACTATTTACAATGCCTTGGAGGCCCGTTTCCGAAACCCGGACCTTTAAGGCCGGAGTTGTTGCAAACGGTAAGCAAGGATGGCTACCGGATTGAATTTATTACTTATGACGTTGCATATAACGTTACCGAGGGTGAAAGGATTACGGCACTTTTATTAATCCCCGACACGGTGAGTGAGGCACATCCTGCCCCGGGAATTGCCGTGTGGCACCAGCACAACGGAGAATATCATCTTGGTAAATCCGAACCGGCAGGCCTTGCAGGCAATCCCATGCATCATACGGCGGTGGGGCTGGTAAAGGAGGGTTATGTGGTAATCTGTCCCGATGCACTATGTTTTGAGGATCGGCAGGATTCTACCGGATTATTAAAAGACGGGGATTTTGAGCGGTTTGAATTTTTAAGGGAAGTAGTCCGTGGCCGCAGCCTGGCCTGGAAGAATATATGGGATATGTTCCGGGCGATCGACCTGCTTGAGGGCCGGCCGGAAGTTGACAGCAACAAACTGGGCTGTTACGGACATTCAATGGGCTCAACCCACTCCTGGTTGATCGGCCCTCTGGATACCCGCTTAAAATGTATTGTAGGCAATTGCTGCCTCCCGACCTATGACGCTATAGAAGCATCGCATTTAATTCATTGTTTCCCGAATTTTGTTCCTGGCTGGAAGGAATATGGCGACACCCCGGACATTGCAGCACTGATAGCTCCCAGGGCCCTGCACCTGAACCTGGGTGCCAGAGATACCGGAAGCCCAATTGAATCAGCAAAAAAAGGGATTGCCCGAATATCCAATGCCTATGATACCGCAGGGAGTCCTGAAAATTTCAGTTTTTTTATTGAACCGGATGCGGGTCACGTGCTTACCGAAAAGATGTGGCTGGAAGTGAAACATTGTTTCGACCGGCATTTACGTGGCGACTAGCGCAGGTATTCCCGTTCGTGCAGTTTTGCTTACCGGGCCTTTATAATAGCCGGGTTTCTCAATTTCATCTAGCGATAAGCTACTGGCCATAATATCTTGCAGATATACATCGGCAGTTACATGATGTCCTTGGGGAATATCCGGCCCGACCACGATTAACGGTATCCTGATGCTGTGGTCAAATAGGTTCTGTTTGCCAATAATTCCGTGATGTCCAAGGGCAATACCATGGTCAGATGCAAAAGATATATAGGTATGATCCATTTCGCCCGAACTGGCCAGGGCATCAAGAATAGACCCTATCCGCTCGTCAAGATGGGAGATGCTGGCATAGTATTCCTGTCGGTGTTGTTTAACCGCAAATTTGGTTCTTGGGAAAGGTGCCAGGGCTTCATCCCTTAAAAAGGGTGGATTGCCTATGGAATCTTTCATCGGGTATTGCGGTAAGAAATTTTCGGGCACCTTAATCGAATCCAGTGAATAGAGGTCCTGAAAATCTTGTGGCGCCTGCCGCGGATCGTGCGGGGCATTGAAGGCGATATACATGAAATACGGCTGGTCTTCAGTACCGGCCTGCTGTATAAATGCCAGGGCATCTCTTCTACTACTTAGCTCCAGTGTTTCCCTCCTTCCCAGTAGCCGCCTTGTATACTGTCGGTTGGGAACCATTACGTATCATTTTCGTCTGTCGGGCGGCCATAGCCAAGTGGCAAATATTCGCTTAAATCCGCCAATTGTCCTGAATTTTGCCTCCATTTCTTTTCGGCTGGAGGGAGTTCGTTTCTTCGGTCACCCGGCATACCCGGCCGTACATTTCGTACTATGCCGAAAACTTTTTGAACCGGAAGCGTTACATGCCATTTTCCGGTCATATATGTTTTGTAACCGCGGTTTTCGAGCAAGCGGGGCCAGGATGCGGATATGGCAAGGGAGTCTTCCTTGACCCATAAACTGTCTTGTTTTCTGGCATTCCAGATAGATAAGCCCGACAGCATCATGGATCTCGAGGCTATACAAACCGCCCCATTCCAGCCGCCCATATTGTAGGCATGCGTAAAGGTTGTACCGCTCTCCACCATTCGGATTAGATTGGGGGCCCTCAGTTGATCGAAGCCCAGTGCCTGGATGGTTTCATAAGTCTGGTCATCTGTAAAAATGAAAATGATGTTCGGAGGCGATTCACCGATGTCTCCGAACGGGTCCGCGCCACCTCCATCTTTACAACATAAAAGTAGCGGTAGCGAAAGCACCAAACTAAGGCGCCTTAAAATCATCATAGACATACCACAAATACCATACGACTGGTTGAAGTTGCTATTCCGGTTTTTCCAAATAGAAATAAAACGGATACAACTTTCCAAAACGGATACCATGTTTTATTGATTTAAGTATTTTTCGAGCCTTTTGTCCGGGATAAACCAGAATAGCGCTACCATCAGGTATAAACAATGGAAATCCACACGTTCCGAAAACCCAGTGGGATGGCGGCCATATACATCACGGTGGATACTTTTTCCTTTACTCCGTTAGCAAAGGCTTCTGAAAGATAAGGACTGTTCTTTAGTAATTGCAGTTCGAGAATACGATAGGCAATCCCCGACATTAGTAGGATTACGCCATATAAGGCCACGGGTTCAGGTTCAAGATGATTTTCTCCAACCCAGCTGGTAACAAACGGGATGAGTGATAACCAGAACAACAGATGGAGATTGGCCCACAAAACCTTTCCGTTTATTTTATTGACAGCCTGCATTAAGTGATGATGGTTATTCCAATATATACCGATGTATACATAACTCATATGATAGCTTATAAAGACGGGGATGACAGGCAGCAGGGCAGTTAAGGAAGCTTCGTTTGGCGCCTTCATTTCCAATATCATGATTGTAATGACTATGGCCAGTACAAGGTTAACCCACGCGTTCCAGCATTACGGGGTAGGTTCTTCCGGATCGCCATTGGGGCACATAGAGGTTTTCATCCTGGTCTATACAAACGTCATGCGGGTTTAAAAAGGAATAATCATCATAGGTGGGGGGCTGCAGCACCCCTTTTTCATAGCTGGGAGCGGATGCACCGGGGAATGATAACACCCGGTTATCCTTATCCAGAACAGCAATACAGCCATCATAAGCACCCCAGGTTTTGGTTACAATAACCGCAAAGTACAAAAGGTCGCCCTTGATAACGGGCCTGCAAATCCAGCAACCCGGAAGGGAAATGGTTTCAAGGTGTTGCCCGTCCAGTGTAAAACGCTTGAATTCCTGTTTTGAGCGGGATGTAATCAGCAGGCTGGGGTTATTCATGTCACGGGTATCGAGGGTTACCCCATGGCAACAGTCAAATTCTTCGTTTCCATCTCCCTTGCCTCCCCAATAGCGGATCAGTTCTCCCTTTGGACTGTACTGCATAATATAATTCTCTCCATAGCCATCGGCGACATAAATATCGCCATTTGGGCCTATGGCTGTTTCCGTGGGCAGATATTTTTCTTCAGATTCATATTTGCCCGTTTCCTTTGGATAAGGAATCTCCAATAATACCTTGCCTTCCAGGGTGGTCTTGTAGATCTTATGATCAGTTGTGGTGGCCAGATACAGAAACTCTTCACCACCTTCTTCGGAAAGTGTCAACCCATGGGCCCCTTTTAAATTAAGGGTCCAGGTATCAAGGACTCTTCCGGAACGATCATAAATGATTACATTATTTTTGGGGTGGTTGGTGAAGAGAAACAGCCTTCCTTTTTTATCCTGAATCATTTCATGGCAATCCATGACCGGATACTGCTTCAGATCCTGGATTCCCCAGTCTTTATGAAGTGTGTATTGGAAATCCCCGTGTCCTACACGATGTGCTGTCCCATTATGGGGCCGATTTTGTTTGTTTGTTACCATAGTGCTGCCGGTGTGGGGAATAAAGAATGAACCCGCGCCAAGAATCCCGGCGGATTTAATAAACGTACGACGTGTGTTTATTTTTTCTTCCATTGCTAATTTTAATTACATTTCATGGTACTAATTGGACCGACCTGGAATTATTAATGGCAAAGCAGGCAATTGTTGTATCGCCGTTTGAATCAAAAATATACTAATTTTAAAGAATGTACGGATTTCCATCGGCCAATTCATTTACCTTGAGGCAGCCCGTTCAAATTTGTCAGGCCATGGGATAGCGAATATACTATGAAGCAGAAAATTGGTATCGTTGCGGTATTAGTAGTACTGGGTGTTTTTCTGTCCTTTTATATCAAGGGTGGGTTTACACCTGCAGAACAGAGGTATGCCTTGCAACCATTGCCGGAAAAGGTAGATTATAACTTCCATATAAAGCCTATACTTTCAGATAATTGCTATACATGCCATGGGCCGGATGCCAATAAACGGAAGGCCGGGCTCCGTCTTGATATTGAGGAAGAGGCCTATAAGGAACTAAAGGAAAACCCCGGTAAGTACGCCCTTGTGCCTGGAAGTCCCGGGAAGAGTGAGGTCTATCACCGCATTAACACCAGGGATACTGCAGAATTAATGCCTCCGCAGGAATCCAAACGGTCATTAAACCCTTATGAAAAAAAGCTGATAGAAAAATGGATAAAGCAGGGGGCGGAATTCGAGAAACACTGGGCGTTTATTCCGCCCAAAAAAGCGACTATACCTGCTACCAAGGACACTGGTTGGATTCGGAATGAAATTGATGCCTTTGTCTTAAAAAAACTGGAAGAAAACCAGCTGATACCGTCAAAAAAAGCAGATATGCCAACCTTGATTAGGAGGATAGGCCTCGACCTCACTGGCCTTCCACCTGATCGGGAGCGGGTACAACGCCTGCACAACGATCCTTCAGAAGAAATCTTGTCCGGAATCATTGATGAATTCCTCTCTTCCCCCGCCTACGGGGAACGTATGACGCAGTCATGGCTGGATGTTGCGAGGTATGCGGATTCCCATGGCTACCAGGACGACAGTTACCGTACGATGTGGCCCTGGAGGGATTGGGTGATTCATGCATTCAACAGCAACCTGAGTTATGACCGTTTCCTTACCTGGCAGTTGGCTGGTGATTTGCTGCCGCAAGCCAGTAAGGAACAGGTATTGGCCACGGGATTCAACCGGAATCACCCCATTACTCAGGAGGGCGGTGTTATTCAGGAAGAATACCAGTCGGCTTATGTTGTGGATCGCACAAATACTTTTGGTAAGGCCATTCTGGGAGTTACTTTGGAATGCGCCAAATGCCATGACCATAAATACGATGCGATCTCCCAAAGGAATTATTATCAGCTCTATTCATTTTTTAATAATGTTAATGAGAAAGGTTTGCAAATGGATGCGGTTCAGGCGGCCGAAAAAAGCTTTTTTGCCGACCCACCCTACATCAGCATAACGCCATCCGAGACGAAAGACCTCCTCTCATTCGTAAACCTCCAGAAGGGCACAGCGGTTAAGGTAATGGTCATGAACGATTCTTTGCCGCGCGAGACTTTTATCCTTAACAGGGGAAATTACGATGATTTGGGGGAGAAGGTGGTGCCGGGGACACCCGAAAGCATCCTGCCATTTCCCGATTCTCTTGCAAAAAACCGTTTGGGACTGGCCAGATGGGTTACAAACAGGAGCAATCCCCTTACAGCCAGGGTTTTTGTAAACCGCATATGGGCAATGCTCTTTGGGAAGGGGCTTGTCCGCACGGTGGAGGATTTTGGGGTACAGGGAAGCCTGCCCACACATCCTGAATTGTTAGACTGGCTATCTGTTGATTTTATGGACAATGGATGGGATATTAAATACCTTTTAAAAAAGATCATGTTGTCTGCTACCTACCAGCAACGATCANGGCTGTCACCCGAATTGAAAGCGGCNGACCCGGAGAACAATCTGTTAGGCAGGGCATCGCGTTTCAGGATGAATGGTGAAATGATCCGGGATTATGTTCTGGCTACCGGCGGCTTGCTGAACAGGGAAATCGGAGGTCCCAGCGTTAAACCGTACCAGCCGCCCGGGCTATGGGAAGAAACCAATGCTGGCGGCAACCGCGGGGTACTTACCGAATATATTCCGGATTCGGGCAACAAACTTTACAGACGCTCGCTCTATACGTTTTGGAAAAGGACCCTGCCTCCCCCCAATATGACCATTTTCGACGCACCAACCCGTGATTTTTCGGAGGTCAGGAGGCAGAAGACCAATACACCGCTACAGGCCCTGGCGTTACAGAATGATATCCAGATTCTGGAAGGCGCCAGGGTACTGGCACAACGAACGCTGGCAGCTGGAAATGAAAATTACGGGTTGGTACGGGAAGTTTTTGAAACCATCCTGGTCCGTTCACCTGCGAACAATGAATTGTCAGGGCTGAACCGCTATTATGAAGACGCACTCCAAAACTTCCGCGATAACCCGGACGACGCCGCTAAACTCGTCGCTGTGGGGGAATATGAACAGATCAATATGGACCCCGCTAAAACAGCGGCTCTGATGCTTACGGCACAAATCATCTATAACCTGGATGAAACCATTACGAGAGAATAGGTAATTTGAAAAAAGAACCATGGAAAACAATAAAAAAGCAGCAGAAAATCCCTTAAAAGTGAACAGGAGGCACTTTTTCTCGCAATTGAGCGTCGGGATAGGGTCATTGGCCCTTGGCTCCTTGCTAATTCCTGATCTCTTTGAGCGTGGCAGACCGGCAATTCAAGGAAATCCACCGGGAATCCCGCATTTTGCACCCAGGGCCAAGCGCATTATTTACCTGTTTCAGGCAGGTGCTCCGTCCCAGTTGGAAAGTTTCGATTACAAGCCGACATTATCAAAACGAATGGGCGAAGACCTGCCAGACTCAATCAGGGATGGGCAACGACTTACAGGGATGACTTCCGGCCAGGAAACATTCCCATTGATGCCTCCTGCCATTGGGTTTAAACAATATGGCCAGAACGGGACCTGGGTGAGTGATTATTTTCCGCACATCGCCAGAATCGTTGATGACATCTGTATTGTAAAGAGCTTGCATACCGAGGCTATCAACCATGACCCCGCCATTACATTCTTCCAGACCGGCAGTCAGCTATCGGGGCGTCCGAGTATGGGTTCCTGGCTAAGCTATGGCCTGGGGAATGAAAATAAAAACCTGCCCTCCTTTGTCGTCCTTACCTCCAGGGGCAAAGGAAATAGCCAGGGCCTCTATTCCAAATTATGGTCGAGTGGCTTCCTGGACTCAAAACACCAGGGTGTTTTACTACGGGCGGGCAGAAACCCGGTGTTGTACCTGAATGATCCCGAAGGAGTGTCCAGGTCGGATAAGCGCCACCTGCTGGATCAGGTTTCCTCCCTCAATAAACTACACCATGCGGAGACTGGTGATGACGAGATAGAATCGCGCATTGCACAATATGAAATGGCCTACCGCATGCAAATGTCGGTCCCGGACGTTATGGACGTCTCAAAGGAACCTGAGTCGATCATCAAGCTTTATGGGGAAGATTGCCAGGTTCCGGGTACCTACGCGGCCAATGCCCTGCAGGCAAGAAGGCTGGCAGAGAACGGGGTGCGCTTTGTACAGTTATACCATCAGGGCTGGGACCAGCACGGTAACCTTCCCAATGAAATGGCAGGTCAGGCAAAAGATGTAGACCAGGCTTCGGCCGCGTTGATCATCGACCTGAAACAACGCGGCATGCTCGATGATACGCTGGTTATTTGGGGAGGTGAGTTCGGACGTACCAATTATTGCCAGGGCAAATTCGACCCTGCAAATTATGGGCGTGACCACCACCCCAGGGCCTTTAGTATCTGGATGGCCGGGGGTGGTGTGAAACCAGGCATCAGCTATGGGCTTACAGACGAGTTTGGCTATAATATCGTGGAGAATCCCGTTCATATTAACGATTTTCATGCAACGCTCATGTACGCCATGGGCCTGGATCATGAACAACTGACGTATAAATACCAGGGCCGAAGGTTTCGGCTGACCGATGTGGCGGGTAATGTAATTAAAGAACTTTTAGTTTAACCTATGGCAGCTGGCAGAAGGGGCGGATGGGCCGCCTACCTCATTTTTGGACTTTCTGTGTTCCTTGCATTTTGCCTTTTGTTTGAAAGGCATATTGTTTTGCCGAATCTGCTGAGCTGGATAGGCCACTGGCATCCCCTGCTACTGCATTTTCCCATCGTATTGTTATTAATGGCAATATTTATTGGTTTAGGGGGAAAAGAGATTCCTTTTACGCTCTTAACAGTGGCTGTCATTGCGGCATTGATTACTGCTATTACCGGATTTTTTCTGGGAAAAGGGGTAGATTCCAAAGGCAGTTTGCTGTATTGGCACCAATGGTTGGGGGGTGGGGTTGCCTTACTGGCAGCGCTTTGGTACGGGCTGGATCGTATGCAGTTGGTTAACCGAAAAATTTCCATTGCCATCCAGTTGCTTCTGCTCTGCGGTATTGGTTTTGCCGGACACTATGGGGGAATGATAACCCATGGGGAAGATTACCTGGCCTTGTCATCGAATAGGGAAAAGGCAAAAATTCCGGAAAATCCATTAATTTATGAAGATATCGTGCACAGGATACTGGATGACAAGTGCATAACCTGTCATAACGCCAATAAACAAAAGGGAGATTTAGTGATGACCAGCCTGAAGGGGCTCCTAAAGGGTGGCGAAACAGGAAGCACCCTTATCCCCTGGGATCCGGGACAGAGTGAAATAATCCGTCGCCTGCTCCTTCCGGAAGAGGACGAGGATCATATGCCACCAGACGGAAAAAGGCCGCTTGAAGAGTCGGAAATTCAAATATTGGAACGTTGGATCACTCTGGGGGCATCCGATACGCTAAGATTGAATCAATTGGAGATGACTGAACCGTTGGCAACCCTCGTCAGGGACATGATGGAACCCGATCGTTTAGCAAAATGGTCCGCGTTGCCAAAACTGGCAGATAGCACTCTTCAAAACCTGTCAACGGATTACCTGACTATCAGGCGTGTGGCCAGTCATACAGACGCGTTGAGTATCAATATGTATCGCCCGCCCCAATACGATCCCAAAACCGTTCTGAACCTCAGTAGGGTAGCCCGAAATATTGTCGAACTGGATCTGAGTGGCCTCCCCCTTGGGCAAAAGGAATTGGAAATGGTTGCCGAATGCAGCAATCTTGAATGGCTGGAGCTGGACAGAACCCCGGTATCAGACAGTGATCTGGCGAAATTGATAGACCTGTCGAATCTTAAAATATTGAAAATATATGAAACCAGTATAGGAGATTCCAGTGTGATGGTCCTGAATAAGATGAATAATCTGAAATACCTTTATATGCACAATACCGCTTTCTCCGAGGCTGGTTTTGAACGACTAAAAGGCACGAATCCAAAATTGACTGTCAATTCAGGAATGGGAAAAGATCTGCCATCCTATGTTGCACCGGTTGATTCCGCGCAATAGGCATTTTGATACGTATTATAAGGCAGGCTCCCCGCAAATTCATCAGGGAGTAAACGCAGGGATCTGGCCACCGGCTTTAAACTAAATGAATACTACCCGAAATTGAAACTAATATGAAAACTGCAAAAGATTTGTCTACTGTACACGAGCTGATATCAGACCTGTTCCGATGGCCTGTCAGTAAAGAGGAATGGGAGCCCTATCGCTTGTCAGAAGAACAAATAAGCAATTTTCAAGAGTTTGGCTATGTTTCCGGTATTAAAATGCTGGATGGGGCACAAATTGAAACGCTGAGGAAAGAACTTGCTGATATAACAAACCCTGAGCATCCGGGGCATCATTTATTTTATGAATTCCACAGCAACGAATCTTCCGATCCTGACGCGGTTTTGTTTCACTCCCTGGGACATTGGCGGATCTCACCGGCATTTCATGATGTGCTGTGGAACCCGGCCTTTCTGATGGCTGCCCATCAATTATTGGGCGACCGGGCCGTTCGTTTCTGGCACGACCAGTTGTTCTGCAAGCCGGCAAAGCATGGTGGGGTGGTGGCCTGGCACCAGGATTATTCCTACTGGACCCGTACCGTAGCCATGCAGCACCTGACATGTTGGACAGGCCTCGATGATGCGACCACTGCAAACGGATGCCTGCACTATATTCCGGGAAGCCATAGGTGGGGCTTACTCGATGCCCCCCACCTGGCGGGCGATATGGAGGGCCTGATGGCTTCCTTGACCAAAGAGCAGCAAGCGGCATTCAATCCCGTTCCTGTGGAACTAAAAAAGGGTTATGCCACTTTTCACCACCCCCTCATGGTACATGGGTCTTATGCGAATTCTTCTGAATACAGCAGGCGGGCCTTCGTAATCAATGTCTTTGCAGACGGGACCCTTAGCAATACAAATGAGGTGCTCCTGGAAGGGGTACCCCGGATACCCAAAGGCCAAAAAATGGAGGGCAGGTTTTTTCCTTTGCTTTTTGACCCCGGACATATGCCTGCATAATGGTTGAGTGAAAAAAAGTCAGGTAGGAGGCCAATATTGTTCAGGGATTCTTATTTTTAAAAATTACTTACAAAGGCGGAATATACAGCATGAAAAATCAGAAAAACCAGATCGGAGGAATGTCGCGAAGATCATTTGTCGCAAAAGGGGCAATGGCTTCTTCAATTTTTATAGTTCCCAGGCATGTGCTGGGAGGCCCTGGGTTTACAGCTCCCAGCGACCAGTTAAACCTGGCGGCCATTGGTGCAGGGGGCAAGGGGCAGAGCGATATCAAAAATGCGTCGGTAAACGGACGGGAAAGGGTAGTGGCGTTGTGCGATGTTGATTTTGCCGGTACTGCCAGGCCCACCGCAAAGGCCTTCCCCAGGGCGAAGCTTTATAACGACTACAGAGAGATGCTCGATAAGGAAAAAGACATAGACGCGGTAACCATCTCCACTCCTGACCACGTACACGGGCCGGCTGCCTCCAATGCCATGGACAGGGGCATACACGTCTACGTACAGAAGCCCATGACCCATAATATCAGGGAAGCAAGATTGCTTACGGAAAAGGCAAGGGCAAATAAAATAGTCACTCAGATGGGCAACCAGGGTGGCTCCAACCCTTTGCTCGGTATGGTGCAGCAGTGGGTTGATTCCGGGAAGCTCGGTAAAATCTCCAGGGTACAGGTTTGGACAAACAGGCCGGTATGGCCCCAGGGTTTTGCGATGCCTGCGGCTGATGCCAGCAAGAAACCTGAAGACTTGTTTTGGGACCTCTGGCTGGGTCCGGCTCCCGGCACCCCTTATATTCCCAATATACACCCCTTCAACTGGAGGGGATGGTGGGAATATGGAACGGGGGCCCTGGGCGACGTAGGATGCCACCTGATCGATATCCCTTTCCGGACCCTTGGCCTTAAATACCCAACGGATGCTGAATGCAGTGTAGGCTCGGTGTATTCCCAAATGTGGACGGC